>Ga0302280_1000417_pt1 | contig 37773 bp, 40 predicted proteins | sample III_Fen_E1_1_FD_198771 | JGI IMG/M metagenome (GOLD analysis project Ga0302280, IMG submission 198771) | Peat permafrost microbial communities from Stordalen Mire near Abisko, Sweden - III_Fen_E1_1 | ecosystem: Environmental > Terrestrial > Soil > Wetlands > Permafrost | place: Sweden: Abisko... | reverse complement strand
CGTAGGTCAGGGTGGGTAATCAATAGTACGAACGTAGTGAGATCTTAAAGGGGGACGCCCCATCTTGCGTCATAGTTCATGATTATTTGTTCATATTCATTTATTCAAGTTCATAAGTTCATAAGTTCATACAAACGATCGATACCATTCATGGGGGTTGGCCTTACGACACTACGCTTGCGCTACGTTCACAGCCGAGTCATAAAATAGTTGCCATCAGTTATCCTTTCTCATATATTATGGGAAAAAGTTGAAAAACGATACTGTTTGATAGTCCCATTACACTTCAACATTCAGTACACATTGCCACATTGACAATACAGATGATTCAAGAAGGATCAATCAAAATAGTTTATAAACAAGGTATTGACTTCTCTAACCCTAAATTTTGGGATGAAAAAGGATGGGGTCGAGAACCTTTGAGCAAAACCCTAAACTGTACGGAGTTTGGTGCAACGTTCTTTCCGGCAGCCGATCACAACCTATGCTTGACAGCGTATCATGACACAACACCTGTTGGTTACGTCGCGACTAATTTGTACAGTGTGTTCTACCGAAATGTTCAACACTCTATTCAACAACATAAACAAGATGGTGTACCTGAGAATATTGCAAAATTTATAAATGTAATCAGTTGGGCTGTCAAAGAAGGTGAGAATAAATACTATTCACTGATCGAACAGTATGGATGGGAAGAGGACTTAATATCTCACAGCTGTGGTTTAATGGTGATTGATGATTATGCAAACAAAGGTATCGGATCGGAGCTGTATAGGCGTCGTTCGGAGATGTTGAAATCCAAAGGTAAAAAAGCACTCATCCTCGAAACAACAAACAAGTTCTCGGCTAATGCTATCAAAAAGGATTCTAGGTTTGTGATAGTAGCAAGTAAAAACTATAAGGAATTCGGGATAGATCTGGACGATTGTTACACTGTTTGGTGTGGTATTTTGTAAAATATTGATTTTTGTATTGTTTATGCACGTATCCTATGATTACCGCTTATCAATTTACTAATCTACGAATTGTTCATAATGAGTACCCCAAATCATCATGAAATGTCAGGCTCGGATTTTAATAGACTCATGCATGGAGCCAAATTTTACAAGTTCTTGTACAACGGTACGATGGATGATCATTTTAGTTATGCAAAAGGACTAAATGTTTTATCGGATACTGATAATATTGGTCAAAGTCAAAGTAAAAGTCATATTCTTAACAAATTTAATAGTTCAGTCGACTCTTCTGATAATTCTGTTGATTCTAATGATAATGACATGCCTAAACCTGTTACTTGCGATTTTCTGAATACGAGTTTTGGAAGAGGCGGTACTGATAATTCTGTTGATTCTAATGATAATGACATGCCTAAACCTGTTACTTGCGATTTTCTGAATACGAGTTTTGGAAGAGGCGGTACTGATGATGACAATGACATGCCCAAACCCGTCATTTGCAACTTCCTGAACACGATTTATGGTAGGGGTGGTACTTGTGTAAATGATACTAACAGATACATAACGTTTTGTGATGATTCTAAATGTTTCAAGCGTTTTTATTACCATCACGGTCGATATGGTTCATATGCGTATGTTGCGACTATCGATATACCGGATGATGCAACTGTCTTTATCGATCCCGATATGAATGTTTCCAATTTCATGACCGATCGAATCATTATACGAGATATTTCCCCTTTTGATCAGATGCCGGATGAGTTCTGGATCAACATACTTCAAGAGGACTATAATGCTATACAATACATCAAAAACCAGACCGAAGAGATGTGCTTGAAAGCTATTACACAATGCGGAATGGCCCTAAAGTATGTCCACTATCAGACCGAACAGATGTGTGTCTTAGCAGTTGAACAATGTTATTTTGCCTTTGAATACGTAAAAGAACGGACTCCTGCCATATGTCTAGCTTTAGTTAGGGAATCCGGTAGAGAATTGAGACGAGTTAATGAAAACATTCAGAACGAAGAGATCTGTTTAGAGGCAGTACAACGATACGGTTTGGCTCTACAGTATGTAAAGATCCAAACACCCAAGATATGTAAAGCTGCCATTAAACAGGACTATCACGCTCTCGAGTATGTAATAAAACAGACTCCCAAACTCTGTAAACTGGCTATCGAACAGAATTACAATGCACTAATGTATGTCAGGAAACAGACCGAAGAGCTCTGTACGTTGGCTATCATGCAGGATGGTTTAGTTCTAATGCACGTAATAGAGCAAACTGATATCTTGTGCATTCTGGCGATCCATCAGAATTTCAAAGCACTGTTCTATGTTCAGAACCAGAACCCGGACATCTGTCGATTCGCCGTTCAGAAAAACTGTTTGGCTCTCAAATACGTGATAGATCAAACCGAAGAACTATGCAAGATGGCTGTTCAACAGAACGGATTGGCCCTAGAGTTCGTAGACAATCAAACCGATGAGATATGTTTGTTAGCAGTCAGACAGAATCGTGATGCGATACGATACGTTAGAATCTACACTCAAATGGACATCATCGACATTAACATCGAACCTACAGTCAAACCAAGCCGAAAGAGAAAAAATCCGTATGATTATCCTCCTTGTTATCCAATCAAATTTTAAATTATAACTTTTACATCTATCCACACCACTACAAACAATAATCATTACTATCTTTAATTATGTCGATCAAAAGTAGCAGCATCATGCGTAAGATGTTTGCGACGTCGCTTTCGGAGATGTTCAGTAAGGAGGTTCCAGAGTACGTTAAATTCAAACAGATCGTACAAGAGTCCAATGAAGTATTTTTACATAAGAATCCTTCCGCAATAATCGATCCAGAACACCGGGTCCTTAGTGAAAAGCACGGGGCGATTAGGGTCGGTACTCCGGCTGAAATGAGAATAGTTACTAGGATCTTTTCAGTGTTCGGTATGCAACCGGTAGGCTTCTATGATTTGACAACGCTTCCCAAACCTTTGCCGGTCATCAGTACTGCCTTTAGACCTATTGATGACAGTATCCAAGAGTGTGCATTTCGGATGTTCTGTTCGATGCTTCATCCGGCTTTTATCAATCCGGATATCGAACAGACTATGAGATTAGAGGAGAGAAATTCTAAATTCTCTAAAAAACTCCGAACATTACTCGATCTGATCGAGGCTTATTCTAACTCTAATGAGATGACCTACATCTTACAACAAGAGTTCATAGAGGAGGTAGTGAATGCTTTCAGAATCGATACGTTAAGACCTATCTTTTTCCCTACCTACAAGAATTTACGTTTAAGAAATGACATCTTCGCGGACATCGTGAGTGTTGGTATCAATATCAATCATCTAACACCGAGGGTCTATGATATATTGGACGCAACTAATCGTCTGGAAAGAGCAGGTGTCCCTATGAAAGATGGTGGAATAGAAGGGCCCATAATCCGCGAAGGGGCGGTACCCATACTACTGAATCAGACATCGCGCAAGGCACCGGGCGAACCGTTGTTTGTCACGAATGATGCGAGGAATAAAATTGTTGAGAATGTACCAAAGATCGTCATGAATGTAGGAGAGACGGTTGATTCGTATCTTGATAGGATTCAAACTGCATTAAAAATAAATCCTGTGGTAGAGATCGAACATAAAGCTCGTTTCGGAGAGATAGAGGCGAGAGGTGTAGCTTTGACACCAAAGGGAGAGGCACTGTACAAGACTTTAATAAATTCTAACAGATTTATCGAGGATTTCCCCAAAACACATACAGAACTTTTCATAGAAGATCTGGCGTACTATCGACCTGGTATGATTCCAGTTACCTATGAGGATTTTCTGGCTACGAGTGCTGCAGGGATCTTTACGTCTAATCTATCAATAGGTACTACGTACGAAACAAATGATAATACAAATAATCTATCTAACCGGGTCATTTTAGAAAAGGCGATGAATAAGAAAATCATAGATCATCATGAACTGTATAGATTAATGATCAATGAATAAAAAAGATTGAATGAATAATCGTTTGGTTAGTCAATTCGATTAATGATACGCATTATCATATGTTTTCATACTATCTACCTCAAGAACTGTTATCATTGATTGTGAATTTGTTGGATACATCTTCACAGTATGCATTATGTTTCGTGTCCAAAAGTTTCAGAATAAAAACGATCACACCAAAAAAGTACACGATGTTAATGATTATTTATGATGCAGTATTACATGACTACGAATCAATGTTTAAATGGTTCGTAGTTTCGAATAGGTATTCTATCAGTGAGATAGATCGATACGACATCTGTAAACGAGCTGCAGCTGTAGGAAGTTTCGGGATTTTGAAATACGCTTATCAACACATATACAAAAATAAAAGTAATAAATTGTCTAATATTCTGGACGAATCGGTTAAAAATGGACATTTTGAGATCGTAAAATGGTCACATGAAAATGGATGCCATTGGGATGAGCAAACATGTTCTTGCGCAGCAAGAAACGGACACTTTGAAATCTTGAAATGGTTACATGAAAATGGATGCCCTTGGGATAATAATACAAGTGCAAATGCTGCAGAATGTGGACATTTTGAAATCTTGAGATGGTCACGTGAAAATGGATGTCCTTGGAATGAATGGGCTTGTAGAAGAGCGGCCCTGATTGGACATTTAGAGATATTGAAATGGCTACATGAGAATGGATGTCCTTGGGATAGTTGGGCATGTCAAAATGCTGCAGAAAACGGACATTTTGATGTTCTACAGTACCTTCACGAAAATGAATGTCCATGTCGTGTCGATGATTGTGCTTATTGTGGATAATTTTGAAAAAATGTTGAAAAAGTTTTATTTTATTTTTAATCAGTCACCGATACATTGAGATACCAAACTCAAGAATGGATCATGCAACACAAATTAAACAGAATCCATTCTATCTAACATATGTTGAAACCCAGACCGAAGAGTTGTGTAAGATCGCTGTAGAGCAAGATGGTCTGATGATACGATTCGTCAAAGATCAAACAGAAGAGTTATGTAAGCTTGCTGTAGAACAGAATCCTTATGCCTTACAGTACGTCAGATGTCAGACCGATGAAATATGTATGACAGCTGTGAAACTAAATGGTTTCGTTCTACGATATGTTCATAATCAAACTCATGATATCTGTTTGACTGCTGTCGGGAACAACGGATATGCTCTGAGTTTTGTATGGATCCAGAATAAAGAAATCTGTGAAGCTGCGGTCAGAAACAACGGTATGGCTCTACGGTTTGTCAGGATACACGAGGATGATATCTGCGAAATAGCAGTCAACCAGAACGGTATGGCTTTGCAGTTTGTCAAGATACAAACATACACCATATGTAGATTAGCCATTCAACAGTCCTGGTACGCATTAAGATACGTTCATCATCAGACTCAAGTATTGTGTAAACTCGCCATCCAATATCACAAGGCAGCCGAACAGTTTGTAAAAATAGGACTGAATGATATGGAGATCAAGCAAAAAAATCTAAAACGCACCAATCCGTACTCATGTTAAGGGAATATATATCTTTATTCTATTCTGTCCTAATATAACACGCACCATGTTCTTCATATGTAGTGAGATGCCCGGACATAAATTCAACAAATTATACGGTGGGACCAAATTCTATAAGTTCCTCAATGATGATTTAGTCCATCATGGTTTCAAATTTGAATTAGGATTGAATATCGATCATATTCCATTCAACCCGGACAAATGTACAGCAGGTGGACTGTATTTCTGTGAAGAGTCTAAATGTTATTCGTATTTTTCGGGTTACGGTAAGAAGTTGGGGAGAGTATCTATTCCAAATGATGCTAGGGTTTATGTCGAAGAGAATAAGTTCAAGGCGAACAAAATTATTCTGGAATCAATCATAGACTTTGCCGATATACCGGATAGTTTCTGGACAACAATCATCGAACAAAATGCCAATGCCTTAAGATATGTTAAAAACCAGACCGAACAGATGTGTTGTGTGGCCGTCAATCAGAACCCTTTAACTTTACAGTTTGTAAAAGAACAGACCGATACGATCTGTAGAGTGGCCCTTCATAAGAATGGACTTGTCCTACACTATGTCAAACCACATCTATTGACAGTTGATCTATGCAAGATCGCGGTACAACAGAACGGCTATGCTCTACATATTATATGTGAATCATCCTTGGCGACTGAAGAGGTGTGTAAATTGGCCGTTAAACAGAATGGACTGGCTTTGAGATATGTGAATGTTAAAAATCAGACCGATGAGATATGTAGATTGGCTATCGAGCAGAATGATCTGGCCTTGCAGTATGTTAAAAGTCGTACCGATGAATTGAATAGGTTGGCCGTTGTACAGAATCCAGCAGCCACTCACTATGTAAACAATGCGTATGATGCCCAACCTGAAATGCCTTTGACTATACCACAACTTAAACTACAATCACTATTGACACCAAAAATAGAACCGCATCTTCATCCGTACTATCAGTTCCAAATTCAATCTCAAATTCGATCTCAATCTGATACATTACCATCAACATCGTTATCATCATCGACTTTAACACCAGGCCAAGGAGTCAGAAGTCGTAGAGGAGGGCTAAAGTAAAAATGTTGAATTTTGAAACAACTGTTTGACATATCGATATTGTTATCAAATCATTAGTTGTGACCTTCGTATTGTCGTATGCATCAACAACTAAACTTATCGTACGATGAGATAAATAAGAAGTGTTACCAAGATATCATTGACAAATTAGAAATGTTAAAGGAAACATCAAATACAAAGATTGAATCCTATTTGATGAATGATACAGCGGATGAGATAAACGAGGCTTACAGAAAGCACTACATAGAGAGATCAATGTCAAAAGAAATAACGGGTGCCAGATTTAACGAACTTCATAAAGGTAAAAGATTCTATAAGTTCCTCAATAATAACCTACTCCATTATGATCACACATACAAATTAGGATTGAATGAAGACATCCTTCAGTTTGATACTACTTTCGAATGTTCGGCAGGAGGTCTTTATTTTTGTGAAGAAGACGAATGTCATTTGTATTGGGATTGTTATGGTAGTAAACTGGCTGTTATTGAAATTCCGAACGATGCTAGAGTCTACATTGAATTACATAAGTTCAAAGCAGACAAGATTGTACTGACAAGTATCACTGATTTTGATGATGTTTCTGATGAATTCTGGATTAAACTAGTCCCTAAGGACGGTATGGCTTTACAGTATGTTGATGTACAAACCGAAGATCTATGTGTAACTGCATTTAAACTAAACAATCTGGCGTACACATATGTGAAAGATAAGACTCCACTCATACAAGAGTTGTTTACAGATTCAATAAAATCAAAACCTCAACTCACTACTTCTCAACTCGGTGATTGGTTTTTCAAACCATTTTGGAATCAAACACATATCACACAAGTAGTAGGTAGGGTCTCTCGTTTGAATCATGACCACATGTTGTATATATCAAATTGATATGGATATCCATGTTGGGGGCTGCGTTCCGCTATTGCTCACTACCCTAATCTATTCGATTAAAGTTGAAATTCAAATGCGTTGATTTGTCCAATAGGTTTACTTTTTTAATATAACTTCAACCCGATGTCCGTTATTTTTACAGGTCTAAATGCGAATCATATCCAGTGTGGTCATCTAATGGCCTCTCAGATAAATGCATCTCATATAAATGCATCCATCATGATGTGTCAGTATCTGATATTGACACAGATAGTATTCAAAAAGAGTGGTTTCGGGTCTGCACTAAACTACTATGAAGAACATAAACAGAAAGCGTATTTTACCGGAATCTATGATGCAACACTACGCGAAGGAATGATTATAACGAGAGTTGGAAGAGTTGTCACATGTAGGATCAAAGCGTATCGTTCCAAGCCAGAAGAATATTCTCAACTCATTATCGGTGATATCCCAGACCGATTTCTGCCACTAACAAATACTTCGTACGTAATACCAATCATCAATGGTGGGAAATATGAACTAGGAACCGCCATCATCACTACAGATGGTGAAATTGTGATTTATCCTGGATACCGACCTACGAATATGTTTAAAAGACACGATGACAGTGGTCTACCCTATGATATCGAACTGACCTGGCAGGCTGAGTCTATCGTAGTTTGAGTCTATTTAATTATTTTTTAGTTTGATTCATAATCTATAATGAACACGATCACGATCACGATCAAACCCAAAGACTGTCCACATGAAAATTTCACAATCATCAGGACACCAGAAGGATCGGCGCATTATGCCAAAAGAGTGTGTGTACTGTGTAATAAATTTCTAAGTTGGGCTCCTAACCCTAATCCGAACCCGGTGATCATTGCTGAGATGGAGCTACGAAACGAACGAATAAATGATCTCTCAAACGAACCATTAAACTTTTTTGAGAGATCATTTGTAATGTCGATAAAAGATAAAAAATATCTAACAGACAAACAGAAAGTAATTTATCAGAAGATCGTCGATAGATACTCTATCCCTACCAATCACCTTTAACATAGGAGACATATCCGTCAACAGATGCATCGTTAACTTGAGTGTAGACTCCAATGACCCATTTTCTGTACACGGTATTACCGGTTGTAGCGAGTTTGTTTGGATACTCAACTTTGCACCATTTTGCTTTACTAGCTCGACAATCATGATCATGATGGTGATGTCGATGTTTGGATTTTGGTTCATTTTTATTTTTTTTGACTTGAGCATAGAAGGCATTGGATATTAAACTACCTTTTTCTTGAGCTTCACCTGTCAAGTTGTAAGAGTTGTTGTCCTCACCGATAGTGATGCCGTCGAAGTGTGTAATTAATGCTTTGTGGGGATCGTTGTTGTAGTTGTAGGTTCGCCAGTTTTTGAGATGACGATGTTTTTTATCAAAGTCAACCAGATAGGCAACATTGATTCCAGCAGTGTTTGTAAAACCACCACAGATCGTATAATGACGTTTTGTATCCTTATCTTTACAATCATCAGAGTCATCATTAGAGTTTAGCCAGATCCCGTAAGCGGTGATGCTGACGGCGTGAGGATTGGTGATATCGAAGTAATGTCGATGTTTGATATCATAGATGAATGCTTTACCCTGAACTAAATTGGTATCATAGTTCCCAACAACTAAACCTCCCATCGTAGAATGACAGATCGTATTGATGACTGTGCCGAAAGGTGGAACGATAGTAGTCCAATGACCCGAACCGTCTAGTTTTCCCTCGTATAAACATCCTAAGGTTCCGGTCTGACCCTGAATCGTGTAGTTCCCGACAACCTGAATCGTATCTTTGTGTTTCCCGTTGTTAGGACCATAAAGATTGGTAATGGTAGGTTTTCCGTTGACCGGAGGATAGTTGAGATTGTGCCAGTGTCCGTTACCACACAGACATCCTTTGTACACAAATCCTGTGGTATTCGCTGAAATCAATGGAACATAAAAACCACTGATGTAAACGATGTCTTCGTCTCTGTTGTCAACATGCCTAACACCGGTCAACAATGTTTTCTCTCCATTGACAGATCCTGGATAGATCCGAGTTTCGTATTTTCTATGTTTACAATTGCAATTACAACTAGACATTACTATTATAGGGTTTAATGTTATGTGGTTGGGGGTACTTTATCGGTCTATTGATAGTCCCAAAATTTAGGTGTCGGCAATCCTTGTAGAATCTGGGATCGGTATTCATACATCACTTTGTGAAAGATACGACCAAGCATCTCGTTCCATTCGAGAGGGTATTCGGAATGTTTTTGTTTAGAATGTAACCATATACCCCTTTGGTCTCTCGGGTCGGTCGCGGGATGAAGTATCAAACGCTCTAGTTTGGAATCCAACAAAATTAACATTTGATTATACCATTTCTGCGTAAAGAGGGTTCTAGGTTTGCAGATGTATGCACCGTTACCGATGCATACTCTCCACTCTGATGCTAGTTCAGGAACTGCCATCCCTCCTGGCACCTCATTGTATCCAATGGCCAAAATGTTCGGATCGGCATTTAGTTTATCCAGAGACTCAACCCAAGAACCGGTCTGTAGTTTGACATCGGCGTACGCTCCTCCATGATGGTGCATGAAGTATGTTCGAAGATAATCAGCTTTGTGTGTCAGACTCAGATGTTCATAAGCCGGATGTAAAGGATGATCGTGAAGGATCCATTCATCGAGATTTTCTGGAGTGACAAGGATCGTTGGTAGTCCTGTTACGGATTCCATTTGTTGTGTCGATTTTAGTCTGTTTGGTGACATTGGATTCGTACCTGTCCAAAATATAAATAATTTCGCTTGAGCATTTTCATTTATTTGATTATATGACATTTTTATTTTTTTACTTTATACTATTATCCATCAAATTTATTTTTTTACTTTATACTATTATCCATCAAAATATGTATCGACAAGAGAGGTGGTTCATGCTATTATCTTTACAAAAATTTGAAGATGAGGGACATTGTTGGTATGAATCTAAAATCTGAAATCTGAATATTGAGTAAATTCAAATATGTATGAACGTTGTGAATTGACCGGAGCAGAATTCAATAGTATTTACACTGGTAGATTGTACAAATTCCTTAACAGTACTTTGAGACATCATGGATTTCGATACGAGGTCGGTTTGAACATTGATACTCAAACTTTCAATCCGACAGGTTCATGTTCAAAAGGAGGTTTATATTTCTGTGGTGAATCGAACTATCATTTGTATTGGAATCAATTCGGTCCGAAAGTTGCTGCAATCAAGATACCAGATGATGCAAGAGCGTATGTTGAAAAAGACAAGTTCAAAGCGGACAGACTTGTCATAACTGAAATTACCGATTTCAAAGATGTATCTGATCGGTTTTGGATCAATATTTTGTGCAAAGATCATAGGGTATTGAAACACATCAAAAATCAGACCGACGAACTGTGTGAAATCGCGATCAAACATAGTGGTCATGCCATACGACATGTAACAAACCAGACCGATCGACTCTGTATGCAGGCAGTCCAACAGAATGGTCTGGCTCTGCAACATGTCAAAATTCATACCAAAGAGATATATGAAGCGGCTGTTAAACAGAATGGTCTGGCTCTGCAACATGTCAAAATTCATACCAAAGGGATATATGAAGCGGCTGTTAAACAGAATGGTTTGGCTCTACAGTATGTAGATATGCAGACTCTACAATTATGCAGATTAGCGGTCCAACAGAATCGTTCGGCCTTACAATATGTAAACTGGCGTTTTAAAAATTCCGACTTCACAATATACTGATATATCGACCACGCTAATGTGTTGGAATTTTGAAACATCGTTATTTACTGGAATTTTCAGCTATGCAACAGCTTTAATAATTTACAATCGTGACTACAAATATGATAGATGGCTGGCTTTATTTATATTGTCATTCAGTACGATTCAATGGTTAGAGGCGTTTTTATGGAAGAACATCAATAGTCCTTCTGATGTCAATTATTACATCACGAAGTATGCCATACCTGCTGTCTTGGCATCAGAAGGGTTGGTTGCATTGTATGGAGCAGGGATGTATACAGATATCAGCTACGAAATGTACGTGACGTATTTTATTTTTGCTCTACTGATATTTTTAGCGTGTATGGAGAGCTATAATCGTACGACCGTTGCGTCTGATGGTCATCTCAAATGGTATGACCGGGAGAGCAATGATTTCGCCAACATAGTACAAGGGATCGTATTTTTGTTGTTTATTGCCACGCCGTTCTGGTTGTATATGAACGACGATAACCTGACTAAATTCATCGTATTGGCCGGAATAGTTGCAACATACATCTACTCGGTGATAGTGTACAAGGAGACATGGCAGAGCAACTGGTGTCTGTTCGGAAATGCGATGAATGTTTTTATCCTGGCCAGACCTTATTTGTAATAAATTACGATACAATGACAACTTGTTGGCTAAAATGTTGAAAATGTAACAAAATGTAACCAGATGGAATATTCATATAGACATCATTATTAGAACAAACAAGATAATGTCCGAACAAGAAGGTGATAAATACGTTAAGGAGGCGTTAGAACATCTTGATAAGTACACCGGGTTTTTCAGTTTCGGTCCGTCTAAAGAAGAGAACCAAAAGAAAGCTATCAATGGATACATCAAGGCTGCAAACCAGTTCAAGATTGCCAGATTGTGGGGAAAAGCCGCATGTTGTTACAATGAATCCGCGAAACTACATCTACAACTTAAGTCCAATCATTATGCCGCAACTGATTTTGTAAACTGCGCGAACTGTTATGTTAGTGATTCTAACACACCTTCTGCGATTAAGGCCTTTGAAGATGCATCAGCACTGTTTTTAGCCGACAACAAACTAGAACATGTGGCCTCCAACCAACAGAAGATTGCAGAACTTTTGGAAAATATATCTGAAAATGATGCATTAATTGCCTATGAAAAAGCCTATGATTACTATGCTGCTACCGACCATTCGGAGAATAGTAGTACTAAAATATTGTTAAAGATTGCGGAACTATCGACTAAAATGGGTTTATACGAAAAAGCTGCTACACACTATGAATCAGTCGCGAAATACAATATGAAAGTAAATACACCTTGGAATGCAACAACCAACTTGCTACATGCGGGGATATGTAAACTGTGTCAGGGGGACATAGTAGAAATGGACAAGAGTCTCAATGCCTATTGTAAAACAAAACCGGATTTTGTAAAGTCCGATGAGTATCGTGTTTTGGATGCATTGTTCGAATCATACAAAAGTTTTGATACAAAAGGGTTTGCAGAGGCAATGAAAAGCTACAAATTTGTAAACTGGGACCTAATAATACTAAAGGTTCTCTATGATAAATTAGAAAAAAGTGTGATGGAAGCAGAAGATGATCTAACTTAATGATTTATATAAATTTCGACAGGATATTTATTTCCGCTGCTTCGATTCTTTCATCTAGTTTTTTGAGATATTTGCTATTTTCGTCGTTATATTGTTTTATTGCTTTTATACGATCATGGAAAACAACAAATTCCATATTAATGCCATCGACATGTCGATCATATGTCTTTAAGATCTCCTTATTGTTGAGATTAACATCATTGATTGCAATACACATACTACTTTCTAACTGATCAAGTAGATTATCATACTTTTGTTCTAACTTGTCGAGTAGATTGGCATAATTCCCATGTAAATCATTGACTATAGTTATCAATGTATCAAATTTGGTTGTGATATCCGTATATCGATCGTTCTCATTTTGTAATTCATCAACTGTTTTCAACAGATATTCTATCTTTTCATCACGGAGAGCTAGTTTCATATTGAAGTTGGTTTCCATATCAATACTGAGTTGTGGAATTGGGATACATTTCGTATCAAACTCAATATCGTCCGAATCAATCTTGGTAATGATCGTAAGTATGAGTGTAGTGTCTTTTACAGTGTCACTGAGATCATCGATGCCGCAATATCCATAGTATGAATCACTCAAACCGATCGGTAAAACAACCGAACAGTTGCTAGGAATGCGATTAAAATGTTTGTGAAAAATTCCAAAAAGTTTCTTAGGTGAGTAGCTACAAACCATAGAAGATGGGGTTGTACTATCGATTAAAACATGATCGATTGTCGTTTGCCATACTAATGATTTCTCTCTATGTGTTATGGATATTTTCAGTTCGCCTTTTTCATTAGCGGTATTGATGGTATTATCACAATCAACTGTGTTATTAGAATGGTTGATGTAGATGATCTCATAGCATAGGGAACCCTCTTTGAATTTCAGTGTAGTGGTCATCGGTATTTACTGTAGTTACAAAAATGTATACTATCTAGAACAATCTAATCATTTGCTATTCAATTTTTTGTATATCAATGAATCGCACATTTAATTAATATCGTCATAAAAAATGTAAAGGCTCCATTCAATGATCCTGTATGATAGTTCACAATTAATCGTTAATGTTCATTTGTTAATGTTCATTTGTTAATGTTCATTTGTTAATGTTCATTTGTTAATGTTGTTGATGTCGTTCATGTTAATGTTAAAAAATTGAAAAATGGATTACTTGATGATCTCTATAGATTTTGATAGATATTACGCTTTGATACTAAACACTTAAAATGCTCTTTTTTGTTCTAAGTCTATTGTTGAGTCTATTTGTAATCAAAATAAATGCATGCACTACTATGGAAAAAGTTAAATGCACGGCAGCCTATGTCGGATGTGGAGCGATATGTGCATGTGATATCCCTGCATGTGAATGTTGTGTCCCTTGTTTGGCATGCGTTACTGCAACAAGTGCTGATTGTTGTGAATGTTTGTTTCCCGGATGGAGTGGATGTAGTAATATGTTGTTAATGGCAAAAATCAAGAACGCTACCATAAAAGGACCTGCATCATGTGCGTCTACAGTGTGTTGTAACGGTGCCCAACATATCAGTAGGTGTTGTGAGTCGAATCAGACTGCGGACTGTAGATGTGGTACGTCTTATCATCCTGATAAACACGATTGTCATGGAGGTTGTACGTGTAGTCGTCAGTAATGTAAGTATCATATGCTCTATTTTTTGTCTATAATTTAAAAAGTTGAAAAGTAAGTCGTTTGGATCGATTATTCGAAACATCATATCTGACTAAACAACGATGGAGAAACTTCCTCGAGAGCTAATACTGATAGTACTGGATCTATTGGATGTATCTTCGTGCTATTCATTGAGCGCGACTTCCAAATTTTATGCGGCACTATATCGATATCACACAACAAGCAATCGTAGTAGTACTGTTCTTGATGCGGTTTATCATAGATACGAAACATTGTTCAGATGGTTATTGCCGGATGAAGTTTCGATCAGTGTGTGTGTCAAGAATGACATCTGTAAGACAGCAGCTGCAGTGGGTAGTTTAGAGATTCTGAAATACGTACACCAAAAACAAAACATATACATCAATGAAATCATGACAAAACCGAACAAACCGTTCGATATCATTGAAGAGGCCATAGGGAACGGTCATTTGGAGATCGTCAAGTGGTGTCGCGCTAACGGGTGGATCTGGGGTACACGTCTTTGCGATTGTGCCGCTCTAAATGGACATTTTGAGATCTTGCAATGGTTGGTTAACAACGGATGTCCCATGAGTTCATCAACATGTGCGAATGCTGCTGAGAATGGACATATTGAAATCTTGAAATGGTTACATGAGAATGAATGTGATTGGGATGAAACCTCATGTGATAATGCGGCCCTTAATGGACATTGGGATATCTTGAAATATCTACATGAGAACGGATATGGCCCTTAATGGACATTGGGATATCTTGAAATATCTACATGAGAACGGATGTGGTTGGGAAGACAATACTTGTGATAATGCTGTCATAAATGGACACTTTGAGATCCTGAAATGGCTTCGGGAGAATGGATGTTCTTGGGATAAATGGACATGTGCGAGTGCTGCCATACACGATCATTTGGACATCTTAAAATATCTACACGAAAATGGATGTCCTTGGGATGAACGGACATGTGATTTCGCTGCTGAGAACGGTAATTTAGAGATCCTAAAATGGGCACATGAAAACGGATGCCCATGGAACTGCTCTACATACGAAGGTGCCGCTAAGAACGGACATTTTGAGGTCTTGATATGGCTTCGAGAACATGGATGTCCATGGAATGAAAGGACATGTGTCGAAGCTGCTGCACATGGACACTTTGAGATCTTGCAATGGCTTCGGGAGAATGGATGTCCATGGAAGGCAAGAACATGTACCGTAGCTGCTGCGAACGGACACTTTGAGATATTACAGTGGCTACGCGAAAATGGATGTTCATTGGATGCAAATGCCATTACGTTGGCTGCAGTAAATGGACATTTGGCAATTTTAAAATGGCTCCATGAAAATAAGTGCCCTCGAGATGCAAATGCATGTTATTGTGCGGCAGCCTCTGGACGTTTGGAGATCTTAAAATATCTCCATGAGAATGGGTATCCTTGGGATGAGAAAGCATGTTCTGCCGCATCCTGTACTGGACATTTTAAGATCTTGAAATGGTTACATAAAAATGGATGTCCGTGGGATAGATGGTCATGTGCTAAAGCTGCACAAAACGGACATTTTGAAATCTTAAAATGGCTCCATGAAAACAGATGTCCATGGGACGAAAGAGTATGTGTCGAAGCCGCTGCAAACGGACACTTTGAGATCTTGAAATGGCTTCATGAGAATGAATGTCCTTGGAATGCCGAGACACGTAATTATGCTACAGAAAATGGATATGTCGATATCATAAAATGGTTAGACGAAAAAGGCTGTCCTCATGATATCGACTAACAAACCAAAAAAGATTGATTATTTCAGTTATTGTAATATCAAATATCGTATTATATCTCACTAATACAATGTTGTTTTCAAATGGTTTCATATCGATCATCCCTTATGAACTGTTGGCAATAATACTGGATCTGTCGGTCGTAGCATCGATATTTGCATTAAGTCGAACATCCAAATCTTATCTACAACACAGAACAATCAAGACTGCCATCATCGATAACGGAATCCATGATATCTGGATCTGTGCCCTTACTTTAAAATACACCGATATGTTCAAATGGCTTATGACATCTCTCGACAACGAATTATTCCCTGTTTGTGATCAACATAATTTGTGTCGTGAAGCTGCTGCAACAGGACGATTACAGATCCTAATATGGTTTCATGAAAATAAGTATCCCTGGAATGAAATGTCTTCAATCGAGGCCGCCAAGAATAATCATCTCGAAATCCTACAGTATCTTCACGAAAATAAATGTCCCTGGAACGAACGTGTTCCTTTTAGTGCAGCTACTCATGGGAATCATGACATATTAGAATACCTCATAAAAAATAACTGTCCGATCGATCGTAATCTGTGTCTACATATCGCGATACGAAACGGTCATCTGGAGATTGTAAGATATCTTCATGAAATAGGATCTATGTGGACCGGATCCGAATGTGATATTGCCTCTGATAACGGTCATTTCGAGATTCTAGAATATCTACATCAGACCGGATGTCCTTGTGATAAAACAACATGCAACTATTGTATTGACTTGTAAAATGTAAAGTTGCTCTAATAACTTCGACCGAACAGAACTTTTTCTCTACTAACACTTTGACAGATGCAACAGACTCCATCATCTAATATTATTCCTAAATCTGTTGGAATGCACAATGGTTTAGCACAATTGAACTGTTTAATTTTGTTTTCACAATCATCGGTCTCACACCAGTTTATGTAACACAGTTTCTTAGAATTCAAAGCGGCCTCGAATTCATCAGTATCGGCCGGACAACAGATATTCGACATCATGTTATGATGGGCCTTTGCATACAGATCGTTATGAATCTCTTTGAATGACAAATCGATGACATCACACAGTCTATCGTCATTCGAAACAGTTTGTTTAGTAGCATCGGTTCTTCTACAGAAGACCATAGTATTGTTTGTTACATCTCGAGGACCGATTTCAATCCGAAGAGGGACACCTTGTGTCTCCCAGTAGTTGTACTTCCAACCCGTTCTATGATTCGACATGTCCAGTTCAACTCGGTATCGTGATTTTAGACAGTCCAATAGTTTATAACATGCATCCGAAACGATCTGCTCTTTACCTTTGAACATGATAGGAATAATAACAATCTGTGTTGCAGCCGCATAGGGAGGAACGATCGCTCCTTTGTCATCACCATGATTCATCAACATGATTCCGATCGATCTGGTAGTAAACCCCCACGAGTTCTGCCAGACATATTGTTTATTGGATTTGGAGTCCTGAAAAGTGATATCGAACATCTTCGAGAAGTTCTGTCCCAAACAGTGACTAGTACAGGCTTGGATACCCTTACCTGCAATTGGAATATATGCTTCTAAAGTGTAGGTGCATTCGGCTCCAGCGAACTTTTCATTGTTGGTTTTGCGTCCTTTGATTACAGGGACTGCCAACAGATCGTTGTAGGTTCTTTTGTAGATGTCCAAACTTTCGAATATCTCGATCATCGCTTCATCTTTAGTTGCAAAACACGTATGAGTCTCGGACCAGTAGAATTCAACGCTTCTGATAAGGAATACTGTCTCTTTGGTCTCCCATCTAACAACGTTACACCATTGGTTGAGTTTTAAAGGGAGATCCGTATGACTCTGGATCAGGTTCTTGAAGATCGGATACATCGCACATTCACTAGTAGGTCGAATTGCTACTCGGTTTTGATCCTTGTTCTCTTCGATTGTATTCTGATTGGTGGTATTTACTGCATTTTTGTCTTGGATCCATAACACCTCAGCGGCGAATCCTTCGAGATGTGATTGTTCTTTGGAGAGATTTCGTTCGGTGATGAACAGAGGGAATGCTGCATTCTTGACTCCGATCTTTTTGATTTCATAATCGATGAATTTTTGTATGTTCTCCCAGATAGCATAACAGTTAGGTAACAGAACATAACATCCGGATACATCGTAATAGGTACCGAATTTGCCCTTGGTAATGACCTGTCTGTACCAATCAGAGAAGTTGGCTGCTTTGGGTGTAGTTATGCTGATTTCGTGATCTTTGTCTGAATTCATTAATGGTATTGAAAGTATTTATATATTTATGTGTGTTAGGGTCCTAGATTTCAATTTTTGTTAAGAAGATCAATTGTTGTAACGTGAGAGACGCAGCCCCACAATTGAATGTCCATCATGAAATTACTCACATCTTATCATTTTTCCTTACATTATATCCATTATAAAAAGATTGAAAAGTCGAATATTCTATGATTACCAATAATCAAAAGTAATACCATCTTTAATGAAGAGCGATACTTCCATTTCTACACTGGACGATCAGATTCGACGTTTACCACACGAGACATACTTGATAATATTCGGGTATTTCGACGAATTGACAAAGTTTATATTCGAACGTACATGCAAAACCTACATGAACTATGAAATCGTATGTCAGTTAAGTCTAACACATACGATACCTAACAAAACGAGATACAATCAACTACTTCATGTCAAGATGGCTCTTCAACCTTGGCTGTCGATGGATCAACTTAATAATCTTCAAAAAAGAAGCGATAGTTTATGGATACACCGAGATATTCAAATGGTTGACATCGAAACCAAAAGATAAATGTGTCGATTTTTGTAAATGTTGTCCTCATAAGTTGGATAAGGTAGGTTTTTGTGAAACAGCCGCAAAGTATGGTAGACTCGATATATTACAACATCTGATAGACATAGATGATAGTATCCCTAATAATTTTGATGATAAATTTTCCGAAAATCGTCGAATTCTGATAGGTGCTGTAAAGGGTGGACGTACAGAGATCATAGATTGGTTCATTGATCGTAATGGTGCGAAGTATCTGTATGATCCTGAAATCTGTAATCAAGCTGCTTCGAATGGACATCTAGAATTGTTAAAGAAGTTGCATGATTTGGGATATAAATGGAACAGTTCTGCATGCGATTATGCTGCTAGTCACAATCATTTGAAGACTTTGAAGTATCTCCACGAAAATGGATGTCCCTGGAGCGAGAGTATATATCATTACCCAGTTAGACACGGATATTTAGAAATCATCAAGTATCTTCATGAAAATGGATGCCTCTTTCCCACTGATACATATAGTTGTTATGATACATATAGTTGTTATGATGCAATTGGACATCGACATTTTGAAGTTCTCGAATATCTTCATGACAATGGATGCAGATGGGATAGATGGGCAATGGTGCGTGCAATTGGTGATCCTATCTCCACTTCTATCATTTCTACCCCCAATGATAGCGAGACCGATCGGTTAGAAATGGTCAAATATCTTCATGACAACGGATGTCCTTGGGATGAAAATGCATGCGAAAAAGCAGCTAGTCAAGGTTTCTTAGTGATACTCAGATATCTTCATGAAAATGGTTGCCGGTGGAATGATTCTGCAACTCGTGTAGCGACACAGAACGGACATTTCGATGTGACAAAGTATCTGTACGAAAATGGTTGTCCGATACATCTGTCGGCATGTGGTAATGCAGTAAAAGCCGGTCATTTCGAGATGCTCAAATATCTCTGTCAAAATGGATGTGAGTTTAATGATAACCGGATATTATTCCACGCATCACAACACAACAATGTCGAAATATTAAAATATCTTCGTGATAAAGGTTTCTCATGGGATGATGGTATGTACAATACTGCTGCATTTAATGGATGGTTCGATATTATCAGGTATCTTCACGAGAATGGTTGTCCTTGGGACGAATTTGCATGTACTTCTGCTGCCAAACGTGGACATCTAGATATCTTAAAATGGCTACACGAGAATGGTTGTCCTTGGAATGAACAGACTGTAAAATACGCTGCAGCACATGATAGACTTGAGGTGCTGAAATACCTTCGATCAAATGATTGTCCTAGGCAGCTGCACTGGGATGTCGAGGTTTGTCGAGATGCTGCCGAATATCAACATGCGGAAGTTTTGATCTGGCTACACGAGAATGGGTGTCCCTGTGATGGACCCGGCAAATGTAAGTACTGCATCGTGCAAAAAAAGTTGAACACCACAATATCTTATTAGTTGCTTTTATGTATTGTATTATTTTATAAATGAAACATTCGACATCTTCAATATCTATTCAGTCTATGGATCCTTTGAGCTATCTTCCGGCAGAACTGTTGGATCTGATACTACTTTTATCGGACATATCATCTGTGTTTGCATTAAGTTTCGTATCCAAACATTATATCAGATGTCGTCAGTTTTACTTTTACTTTTATAAATCATATGATGATATGTCAAACACAGACATAAATGAATATTTCGGAACAGATCTCTATTTCAATGTTGGTAGAAAAATAATAACGATGATCAATTTAATCTGTGATCAACATCTGAATCTGCTGAAATGGTTTGTACCAGATATTGATAAAGTATCAAGATTTTATAAAAATCAATTTTGTGTGATTGCTGCAAGATCAAGCACTGTCGAAATACTAAAATATTTCGGGATCGATAATTTATCAGATTTTGATGGGTATTATGGTCGAAAAATTATGAATAACGCTGCAAAAAATGGTAATTTACAAATAATACAATATATTCGGACATTGGATTCTGGGGACAAATTCCCTTGGGACGAATGGACATGTGATTGTGCTGCGAAGAACGGTCATTTAAATGTACTCAAATATCTCCATGATAATGGATGCAGATGGAATCATCGTATTTATGAGTTTGGCATTCGATCTGGTCAGATTGAAATCTTAGAATATCTTCACGAAAATGAATGTTCCTGGGATACTTACAACTCATCTAGATCTTCTGAAATGGTTACATGAAAATGATTGCCCCTACGATGTGTATGCTTGTAATGGTTCTGCTCAAAACGGTCATTTGGAGATCCTACAATATCTCCATGAAAATGGATGCTCATGGAATAATGTAGCCTATAATCTTGCGGCAGAGCACGGTCATCTAGAAGTTCTAAGATATCTTCATGATAATGGTTGTCATAAACAGCTTTCACAAGGAAATAGAAACACGTGTGTGAATGCTGCAGCGAGGGCTGCCTTAAATGGTCATCTGGAGATTCTACAGTATCTCCGAACAAAATTTTGTGACATTGATTGTTATTGTGATCATCGAGCGTGTGATTATGCTGCTTATAATGGTCATTTAAATGTACTCAAATATCTACATGAAAATGGATGTCCATGGAATGAATCGGCATGTGCGAACGCTGTTCGAAATGGTCACTTCGAGGTATTAAAATATCTACATGAAAATCAATGCGAAATCAGTGACAAAACTTTTGAGACGGCGGTCAGGTACAAAAGATTCGAGATCGTCAAATGGCTTTATCAAAAAGGATGTCCATGGAACGATACGATATGTTTTACGACCAATATGCAAAGCGATTTTGAAATTACAAAATGGTTACATGAAAAAGGATGTCCATGTAATTTCCAGTATTGCAAATATCGTTATGGAGGGACACAATGTTAGTTGAAAATATTGAAATTACAAACATATTGACAGACTCTTAAACAAAATAATACATAATACAACACAGTATGAATCAACTAATCAATTTGGAAGTCGGCGGTCAACCTTTTAAAGCAACCCGTGAGGTACTATCCAGATCAAAAACTCTTGCGAATATGATGAGTGAATCCGATCAGAGCGAACCAATTATCATCCCCAGATCGGGTAAAGTGTTTGATGAGGTGTTAGCATATCTGATAGATCCCTATCATCATCCCTTTCCCAAAAATCTGGTTTACGAACTGGAGTATTACGATATAGATTATGAAATATCCGAAAAACACAGCGAATACATCAACAAAACACGATGCTTTTTCTGTTTGAATACTGAATGTGAGACAAGACTTCCTCATGATAAAGACGACGAAAAGTATTGTGATGAGCATCGATGCGCAATGAAAGGTTGTCATGAGGCGAGAAAAACAAAATACTGTAATCTACATGAAAAGGAGATCGGATGGTGTGATGAACTGGTTTATGAGAAGTCCGGCAAGTTGGGTATATCTCTACCAAAGAGAAGATGTGGAGAATCTAAATCATGCGAAAAATGTAAAAAGTAGTATCACAAAAATTGAAATGACTAACATATTGATAAATTCATAACAAAGAGAACCTTTATCTATACGACATTCTGCATAATACATAATATGAGTATCGTTCGTTTAGTAGATGCTGAAAATTCCGAACAGTTCTTAGAGATAGATCTATTACAGATCGAACGTTTGGTACATGGATTACCTTTCAAACCGAACGAACACAATAAATGGATCCCGAACAAGAATCCCAGTCTGGACGAAAATTCAGCACATTTGTATCTGTATCTATTTGATCAACAACCTGACAACAAGATCGGTTTGATGTTGATCACTCCAGAATTGGTAAATAATCTTATACAGATATGTAGACGAATCAATCTGGTCCGGAATCCATCGTTATTCACATGTCTGTTGCGCATCATTATAAAACACGAACTACACAAAGATCTGATAGACGATATGAAAACCATTATTACTAAAACAATCAAAGGTCTCTTCAGGGACCGACCACAATGGATCGAACAGGTCAGATACATCGTCTCGGAAAATAGCAATACATTGTACGATCTCTTCGGACTTGATGATACATTTATCGATTCTTGTAACATACCATTCAAATATCCTACAGAAGAAGAACTGTACGGTTTAAACGACAATGTGGTGATAGCATCCGATTATTTTGAAGATCTACCAGATATCAAACGATATACTACTCATTTGATGTACCAATACAATGATGATGATGAGTTGGTCGAATACAGAGTCACAGACCAACAAATAGAGAAGCTTTGTTATGCAGGATCCTTAAGAAAAAAAGGGAGTACTAAGATGTGTTCATTGTGCGGTCAACAACCTCAGAAAGGAACCCAGAACAAGTGGATCAGATTGTATTTCAATGAAGTCGATGAAGTCGATGAAGTCAATGAAGTCAATGAAGTCGATAAGGATAAATATGTTACCAGAAGAACAGGGGATATCATAAATCTAAACGCAATTCCATCAAATGCACAACGTAATCATCATGGACACGGATGTCACCATCGATTTTAATTTATTTTATATTTGTCACATGATGACTTTTTGGTAGTAAACGATCAATGGTTGTGACATAAAAGGGAAGACGTGATGTAGGCAAAATGAATCTGAACGATTAACTATGAACTATGAACATTCATGTGTAGGGGTGTTATCGCTTCAGCCAAGCTGAGCTACCCCTGTCTTTTATGAGAACAATAATCAGTTCATATTTATGAGGAGTCAGGGCAGTAAGTGAGCTTTAGCGATACGCAGCCTCCACACATGAATATTCATAATGAAATGGACATTTAGAGATACTCAAATATCTTCATCAAAACGGATGTGAATTTGGAAAGCACACATGTACTACATTCAAAGTTTAGCACAGATAGCTGTTCTCCAGATAGTACTACTTTTGCGAATGCTGTCATCAATGGGAATTTGGAGATCATAAAGTGGTTACATGAGATCGAATGTCCATGGAACGAGAAAGCGTGTGAATATGCGATCGAACAACAAAATGCCGAAGTCTTGATATGGCTACATGAGAACGGATGTTTGTGCAATGATGATTGTAGATACTGTAAGATTGTAAAATCGTAAAAATTGATTATCTAATGACATGCATAGTGTACATATATATTCCTAAATATACACACAAAATATCCAATGACCGAAGCCGAAGCTGAAGCCGAAAACGTTTTAATCACAAACAAACATATCTTAGTAATCGATAGTAATATTGATGTCAACGTTGAATACATCAGAGGTAATTTTTGTGGTAGGGTATGTGGTGACATCAAGGATATCGATAAATTTGTAACGAATTCGGATACAATCATTTATCTATGTGGAGATATTGAGAAAAACTATGATCTGATTCCAAACAATACTAAATATCGTATCAACATTATCAAAGAACTATCATACAACTACGACCTTGATAGCCAAAAGTATAAAATCATCACACTAGGACAAGTTCCCGCAAACACACATAATGTTGGTGTGTATTTTAGAGACATATTCGGTCCTAGAGAATCTTATTTCGAAAGGATCAAAGCAGCTCATCAGTTCCAACAATTGACCGAATCCAATAAACCATCAAATGCTTTCAGAACAGGGATCTATCTAACAAACGTTATTCAAAATCAAAATGAGATTAAATTCAAACTTCTAAGATGCTCTTCTAATCTCAACGGTCCGACGGATAACTTTAGGGAACCAGATCTAGAGGTCATCGACACAGTTAACAACGTAGTTGCAGATTTCTTCGAACAGAAGGTGGTTTTCAATCATGTACTTGCCCAGATATATGAGAATAAAGTTATAGAGACGAATAAATCCAAGCACGTTGAACGGAAAGCAAAGATAATGGCACATTCTGATAAAACTAAAGACATGCCCAGAAACGGTTTGATCGCATTTACTACATTCTATGATGGATTAAAGGACTCTATCGATATTAAAAAATTCAAGACCAATCCCGACGAACACTGTTACTACGACACTAGTATACTGACAAGACTTCGATTTAGATTGAAGAAGGATGTAAATGTATTAGATAATACTCTCAAAGGTCAGTTTGATATCATACTCTACCCGAACTCGGTGTTTATTATCTCGTTGGGCATGAACAGATTGTATACTCATGAGATTGTACCATCGATTCTGCCGATAGACAAGATCCCGACCAGGATGGGTTATGTGATACGCTGTTCCAATACAAACGCCGTATTCAAAGATAATCAAACATACATCGATCAAGATGGAAAACTGATCGCACTTGAAGAACCGAACGGCGTTGGTGTCAAAGAGTTGAAGGATGCATATTTTAGAGAGAATACTACGATCGATATCATGGAGTATGGTGAAGTGAATTTCAGTCTGAATAGAGGTGATTATGAAAGACCGATCTTGTAGTTTTGTTTATAAACCGATGAATTGATACTGATTAAAAGCGATGATGATTAGTTACGCATTATTGGCGAGTGGACAGGTTGGGGCAGTGGGCGTTCAGCTCACGAAGGCGCTCGCCCCACTCGATAGTCTCCAATCATTCGTACATGTTAATTTGTCAAAGTTCATTTGTTTTAAATTCTTGTTACCGGCAACATAGTGTCACTAATACTGATCGTATAATCGATATCTACACAATCATATCCACTGTTAGAGTTCTCAACACCTTTTTGTTTCATGAATTCTCTTTTATCGGTGTTTAGTCTTAGTATCTTGGACGTTGTAGAAAAGTAAGGTATCTCATTTACAAAACGAATCAACGTCTTGGACAGTCTCAGTGTCACACCTAACCATCTACACGATTGATCAGAAGATTTGACAGTTGATATCGGTACAATTCTATGTAGATACTTTTTGTTGGTATCGATGGAAAATATTATCACTGAATTATGTTCCATAACAATCTCCGATAATTCACCTGTAGTTTTATGTTTGATCTGTAGTTTTCTCATATCAGATATCGGATTATCATAACAACTGAATACACAGATGTACGAATCATCTGTTAGATCCAATGCTTGATCGGAATGAAATTTCATCGTACGATAAGAGTTATCATAAATTTCTATTATCGCGTTGTTTAGTTGAAGATCTGCAATATTCGAAACTGATCTGATATTGTTGACCAGTTCTAAATGAATCGGTAAGAATGTCTGGGCAGGTTTGATATAGACTGTTGTTGTTCGAACTATCGGAACCAAATCGTCCTGTGCATCGACCAAGATCGCTCCTTTTCTTCCCTTACAAACATATTCAAACTCAACTGATGCTGATAGAAGAGTAAACATATCATCTTTGTAATCTATGAGGTATTTAGTGAACATGATTGAAGATGTATCTAGATATGTAATGCAATCGATGAACAAGGAATTTTCAACTTTAAATATTGATTTTAGATCACGTTGAACTATATGTACTGATTGATATTCGATAATTATTTAACGATGGATCAAATAGTCAAATTAAACGTTGGTGGGAAGAAGTTTGATACAACATATGATGTACTCATCAAGTCGAAGTTGTTTAAGGATCTTCTCGACAATCCGACTATTGACTACAAGAAAAGAATATTCATTGCCAGATCAAGCAGAGTATTTGAACATGTTCTAGCCTACATGATTGACAATCGTCACCCATTTCCTAAAAAATACACTTATGAATTAGACCATTTTGGAATCAATTATGCTATTGCCGAAAAGGATAGTCCCTATATTGTGAAGACACGACATTTCTTCTGTAATAAAAACGATTGTGAGATTAGATGCCGTGCCGGTGAAGATTACTGTAATGATCATAAATGTGAGGTTGATGGATGTCATAGTTCTAAATGTGATAGATACTGTCCTTATCACGAGACAGAGCCCATATGGCAGATCGATCATACCCTGAACGTATCCAGTATCAGAGTTGATTAAATCTCAATCTAAACCGAAAAAATTGAAAATCCAAATATATTGGGAATTCCTCTCAGTATATTTGGATACTTTATTACCAATTAACAAAAATGTTTGTAGAAGGCGTGGGTGTGCTTTGTATTGTCCTGCTCGGTATTGCCATGACTATTCCGATCATTCTGGTGACTGTCTACAGTATGATCTTTTTCTTTGAAGCAGGGATCGCTGCAATGACGAATGTGGCTGTGTTGTGCAGTACGATGAACACAACAGTAACAAATTTCACGTGTCCTACTCCATGGCACTATGCATCGTATGTAGAGGCCGTTGTAGCGTGTAAGCACATTGCATCTGTACTGTTTTGGGGAACGATAGCATTCTTTGTGTTGTTGATCGTTTGTGGAGGTCTTGGTGCCTGTTTTAATGGTAAGAGGAGTGATTATTCATCTGTCTGATTTTGCTTTATATTTTACTTTATCAAAAAATTGAAATTTCCAATATATTGGTATGTGCATTAAGTATTACTTTTCGTATTAGAAGTCGTGATGTTCTATCATCACTATTTACAGAGTTTGAAGCAACAGAGGTTTGTTTGTTCATTGGATGATGTAGATGATGAGTTAAACAGATTTAGAACTGAAATCACAGCCGATGACATTAAACGTATCTTGGATGGAGAGACTATCGACACACACAATGATTACAGGTGGGTACCCTTTCACAAGAAACACGAAATAATGGTAGACACCGAAGATACTGATATATACTGGTTGTATCTGTTCTGTCAAGAGAAGGGTGAAAATGTACGATACGGTAAATTAGAGATAACGTTCGAATTGTTGGAATGTTTGGTGCGGATATGCAGTACGATAGATATGACAAAGTATCTGAATCCATCACTATTAATGTGTTTAATACAAATGATCATAATGTTCGATTCGTGTAAAGATGTGTTGAAAGAACTGAGCATCATAATCGACAAACATCTCCCTGTTATATTCAAAGAACAACCTGAATACACTAAGATAGCACACAATTTGGGGATGAGTCGGGAGTTCATAGAATACTGTAACGATATGTCGAAATGCCCAACAGTAGATGATCTGTTTGAAAGGAAGTCAGTCAGAAAGGGGGATACCTATTTTGGTAATGATAATACGGATAGTGCAAAAGGTATGTATCATATGTACCAGTTCAGATACGGATGGGATACCGAATACGAGTTGGTCGAATACGATATTGGTTATGATAACATAATAACACTGTTTGAAGGGAAAACCATACAGAATAACGATCATGTGGTGTGTTATCTCAATAGTGTGTCAGTGGAAGGTACAGATAAAAAATGGATTAGAATGATACTGAGAGAGATCGATGCAACCGGCGATTTTATTGAAACAGTCGGAGATGTTGTAGATATGGACGTGTTGGATATCTTATTGTTGGATACGGTATTGTTAGATCCTGCTATTATCGGCATTGAGGATGTTATTATCCATGGTCTGTCGAGGGTGTTATCAGATGATAGATTCCGTTTAAAAAAGGCGGTTGGTAACATTAGAGAGGTTGGAAATAAATTAAGACATGCACACTACGATGAAATCTACAAAATGATATCGGATCTGAGATATCCGACCGATATCCGAAATGAACTGAGTGGGATACTTTTATCTAGAATCGGAAGTCATCTTTCTAGAATGAGAACTATAACTGAACCGATATCTAGATCTAGATCTCTATCTCGATCGCTATCCAGATCCTACTCTGTTTGAATATTATCATTACAGTAGTTGCAGATGTCTATAGCACAAGGACATCCGTTGTCATGGAGATATTTGAGGATCTCGGTATAACTGTTGGTGTTGGCATACATACATGATAAACTACTCCAGGGACAACCATTTTCGTGAAGATATTTTAACACCTCTAATTGATTTTTACTTGCGGCAAAGGCACACGTGAATTTATCCCAATCGCAACCATTCTGTCGTAGATATCTCAGAACTTCTAAATGACCTTTTTCGGCTGCGCAAGTAATGGTCCACACAGTCCATGTACAACCATTATCGTGAAGGTATTGTAGGATATCCAATCGATTGATACTAGCAGCAACATTACAGGCATAACTGTTCCATGGACAACCATTCTCATGTAACCATTTGACAATATCGATCTGACCCCCTTCAACAGATGCAATGATGACATCAGCAGAAGGACCACCGTATTTATATTTATATTTATTGTTGAGTTTTTTATAAATGTACTTTAGGAGCTCAAAACTTCCAATCTCTGCTGCCAAAGCACATAAATCATTGATATTGTGTTCAAAATATATGCGAAGATCTGGATAGTTTTTAAGAAAGTGTTTGAACAGATCGTAGTAGTCGTTAGTGATAGCATTTTTTACAATTGTGTAATTAAAGATGCGTGGAGAGGATTCAGATAGTATTTGTTTATAAAATCTGCATACATGTCGTAGGGAAAATTGTGATGATGTGTCTAAAAGGGATATGATTAGCAGATGTAATTCTTTGGGAAGGTTTAACATAGTCATTTTAGTGAACATATCTCATCTTGGATCAATAATGGATACAATATTCAATTTTTTAAAAGATTGATATTCTTATCTTTTAGAAAGGACGAATGTTATCACCCCTTTTAAATAAAGTCACAAATGACTACATTGGTACCGCATGATATTTTAGAGATAATAGTGTCTTTGTTGGATATGCCTTCAAGATTCGCTCTAAGTTTTGTGTCAAAGTTCTACGCAAGTTTTGTATCAACAGTTCGCATAGATCCAGACAGGAATTTGTACATCAATGTTGATACAACAGATTCAAATATAAATAAAGTTCTCATTCATGCCATCTACAACGGATACACAGATCTGACGAAATGGATCATGACGACCATGTACAATGTACCCAAACATAATTCATATGAAAATGTATTATGGTACATCTATGATGATGTATTATCGAATTTTAACGATATCAATAATTTTGGGGATTTTTTGAATCAGATCGTACTCAATGGTCATCTGGAGATGGTAAAGTTTTTATGTGAGAATGGTCGTCCTAGGCAGTTGCAGGGAAATGAACTGACTTGTGGATTTGCTGCATACAAAGGTCATCTTGATGTTTTAAAGTACCTACACGACATTGGTTGTTATTGGAATGAACATACATGTTCTACTGCCATAATGGGTGGTGGTCATCTCGAAGTTTTGAAATACCTTCACGAAAGTGGGTGTCATTGGAACAGCAGTGTATGTAGACATGCGGTTTTGTACGGTGATTTAGATATCCTACGGTATCTTCATGAAAATGGATGCCCTTGGGATGATCATACATTTTGTGCTGCAGCTGAAACAGATAACATCGATATTTTGTCATACCTTCGTGATAATGGTTGTCATTGGACTGTTATGACCTGCTCAATTGCTGCCAGACATGGTCGTCTTGATAATTTGAAATGGTTACACGAGAATGGTTGTCCATGGGATAGATGGTCATGTGCTGAGGCAGCCGATAACGGACATCTCGAAGTTTTGAAGTACTTACATGAAAACGGATGTTATTGGACCGCAATCTCCTGCACTCATGCTGCGGGAAAAGGTCATCTTGAGGTTCTGAAATATCTCCATGAAAATGGTTGTCCATGGGATGATTATACCTACAATAATGCGATCAAATACGATCAGGATGATATTTTGGACTATATTTTGAAGAATGATTATCATATACCAGACGATTTGGATCATGAAATCCCCTACGATCCTGATTATGATCGTCAAGCAATTCTGAAGTATCTACACGAACAGGACGTTACATGTTACGATAAGACATGTCAATACTGCAACTAAGACAATGATCTCCCGTATAAATCTAGACAGAAAGGTTGCCACCATCGTCTTTATTAGTTTCGTCGAGTGCTTGATACACTTTTTGCATCATTTACTCATCCCAAAAGTTGAAAATTGAATTGTCTAGGTCACTTAATCGTTTAATTTAATCAATCAATTAATCCACTCATCACACATGTATTTTTTGCTCTTAATAGTTTTATCAATCATAACTGCTACAAAATGGACCGAATTGGACAGTTATCATTTCGGTATGTACAAACAAGAATTTAATAAGGTTTACCTACCACAAGAAAGGTCGTTTAGGCAATACATCTTTCAATCCAATCTCAAACGTATCATCCAACACAATCAGGACAAAACCCAAACATGGAAGGCTGGTGTCAATCAATTCACAGATCGAACTCCACCAGAATTAAAGGCGTATCTGGGTAACAAAGTATACCCTAAACATATCGTACAAACCAAACGTAATACAGGAGATGATATGACCAAAAACATAGACAAATTGATTGATGTACCTGAGAATATGGATTGGAGGGACTACGGAATCATAACTGCTGTCAAGAATCAGGGACGATGTGGAAGCTGTTATTCGTTTTCGACAGCACAGGCTGTAGAAAGCTATCATGCATTGGCTACGGGACATTTAGAAATACTAAGTGAACAGCAAATTTTATCATGCATACCTAATCCCAGGAAGTGTGGCGGCACGGGCGGATGTGGAGGTTCAACCGAAGTCATCGCCCTCAAAGGTATCATCGAAATGGGAGGTCTATCATCAGAGTGGACATATCCATATACATCTTATTTTGGTGAGAACTTCAATTGTAACAAAACGCTAGTTAAACCAGTTGTGAAGGTCAGATCCTATGTTGAGCTACCTACTAACAATTACGAAACTATGGTTAGACACATTGCAACAAAGGGCCCTCTGGCGATTAGTGTTGATGCTAGTGATTGGTCGATGTATGAGAGTGGTGTATTCAATTCATGTAATCAGACGAATCCGGATCTGAATCATGCGGTACAGCTTGTAGGATTCGGTAATACAACAAAAGAGGGTTCTTACTGGATAGTTCGTAACTCATGGGGTCCGGAATGGGGAGAGAACGGATACATTAGACTTTTCAAATCACCACAGTATACATGTGGAACAGATGTAACCCCCTGGAATGGTGATGCATGTGAAGGTGATACTACTCCTATCGAAGTGTGTGGTACCTGTGGTGTTTTGTACAGTGCGGTGTATCCAATTTTATAATTATTTTTTATTTTAGATTTTAGATCTTAGATCTTAGATTGACAGACGAGTTTTAGGATATGGTAATGACCGTTCCTATCGGTTTCATTTTTAATGTCGGCATCATTGTCCCTAAGATATTCTAAAACACCTAAACATTCTGGTCTATTGGCACGGAGATACACTCGCTGATCCCAATAACATCCGTTCTCATGAAGGTATTTCAATACATCGAGATGGCCGTGCGAAACGGCACCATCGCATACGATATCATCCCAGGGACAACCGTTTTCGTGTAGATATTGTAGGACCCGAAAATGCCCTTGTTCTGCAGCTTTCCGACAGGTCAATTCATCCCAATCACAACCGTTCTCATGAAGATATCTTAGCAATTCTAGATTGTTATCCTCGTCAGATCCCCCTACAGCATAAAAGCAGGCCCATTGATCCCATGGACAACCAGTTTCATGAAGATATCGTACTATCTCAAGACGACCTTGCTCAGCAGCATGAGCGAATACCGACTCATCTTTAGGACACCCGTTCTTATCAAGCCATCTCAGAATCTCCAAATGGCCACCTCTTGTGGCTGATGTATAGCATGATACAGTATCGGCCTTACAACCGTTATCATGAAGATATATTAGTACATCCAAATGACCGTTTTCGGCCGCAGAACTGCACCAGATATCATCGGATTGCTGCCAATTCCAATGTTCGCCATTTATCAATCTAAACCATTTAAGGATTTCAAGTCGACCATGTTCTGCAGCAGTATCGATACACATCCATGTATGTCGAGGACATTTATTTTCATATAGCCATTTTACTACATTTAATTGATCGTTTTGAATGGCGTATTTAAAGGCATATTCATCCCATGGACATCCTTTTTGCCTTAACCATTTGATGATCTCGATACAACCAAATTTGGCGGCCGTTACTAACATCTCTGGGCAGTTCAAATAGGTTGTTTCTCGATCAGAACGCCATATGTTAATATATTTCAAGATATCGATTGCAATCTCTTGTGCCTTGGAGTATTTCGGTATTACAATATTGGGAAAACGTAGAGAGTCCGATATCAACCATTTGAATAGTTCGACATGTTTGTGCTCGATAGAGTCCTTGAGGATATTGTCGAGTATCTTATCTTTGGGGGTGTAGTGAACGAAATCTATCTTGTAAGGGAACAGTATTCTCTGATGTGTCATGATGAACTCTGAATATTTTTTGCAAACGTATTTTAATGAAAATCTCGAGGAAATGTCTAGGAATGTTGTAACAAGTAACAATAGTTCGTCTGGTATGTTCATTTGTTTGTATTTGTATAGCTTAACTTTTTATAATATGCAAAGGGATTGGTATTCAACTTTATGTTAATGGATGTAACGTAATGAAAATGATAAGATGTTAGTAATTTCACTTGTACATTCATTTGTGGGGCTGCGTCGCTCTGCACTAGACACTAAGTGTCAGTGCGATCACTTCCTACCCTAATTGTTTTAGGATTGTTCGGTGAATAGGTTGGGGTAGGAAGCGATAGCGAAACGCAGCCCCCACACATGGATGTTCATAATTAATCATTCTGATTTGTTCATGTTGATTGTTCATGTTGATTGTTCATGTTGATTGTTCATCTATGATAGTAGCTACCTAGGACAATCATTGTCATGTAGATATTGTAGAATCTCCATATGACCTTTCTCAGTAGCACACATGTAGGCATCTACGTTCCATGGACACCCATTTTCATGTAGATACTGTAGGATCTCCAAATGTCCACTATCAGCCGCATATTCACATGCAACCTCATTCCATGGACACCCGTTTTCGTGTAACCATTTAAGTATTTCTAAATGTCCTTTATCAGCAGCGGAAGCACATGTGTATTCATCCCAAGGACATCTTTTTTCACGTAACCATGTTATGATATCAAAATAACCAGCCTCTGTAGCAGAATTGAAAACACATTCATCCAGAGGACAACCGTTGTAATACAGCCATTCCAGAATATCTAAGCGGCCGATCTCGGCGGCAGCTGCACATGTCCAAAAATCCCAGGAACATCCATATGCCCGAAGACATTTCAACACATCAAAGTGACCGTTTTGGGTAGCAGCGGTACAGACCCAATCATCCCATGGACAACCAATATCGCGAAGCCATCTAATGATTTCTAAATGACCACCTTCGGCTGCCCGATACATTATGCGTATTCGATCATTCCCATAAGAGATCATTTTATCAGGTTCGTACAGGTGTATGTACTTTAAAATATCTAAACAACCCACAAAAGCTGCCTGTTCACTGTGATCATGTGCGTATAATGTGATAAAATGATTTTTACTAGGCATCATCCATCTGTATAGTTCGACATAGCTATTCGAAATACAAACATACAGAATCATATCCATTTTGTTCCATTTCACATACAAAGGTGTATCTCTTGGATAAAATAGATTGAGCTTGGAACATACTGTAGACACATGTCTTAATGATAGTCTCGATGCTAGATCTAGTTTCGATGATACCAATGATAATAATTCATTAGGGAGATTCGTTAGAATATTCATGTCTTCTAATGTAGTTTTATTGTTCCTTTGTATTTGAAGAAGATGCAATAAATACAATAATCAAAATTTTAAGCCCTCATCGCGAAAATACTGTAGAATCTCTAACTGATTTGCTTCTTGAGCGATCGTACATACATCTTCTTTCCAAACATAACCGTTCTGATGAAGTAGTTTTACTGTATCGATTTCTCCGCCTTTAATGATCGCATCTATGATATGAGATTTTATTTCGGGTATCGGTATTTTATGCAAGATCAAATACAAGATCAAATACTCTATCAAATGAAATCTTGCATTGGCAGATCCTGCTGTATCTCCTTGTAAACATTCTAAATACTGTTGCATGATGGTTTTAGATTGTTCTTCAATCGTCTCATGTTCTCGAATGGTCTCAGCAAACGATTCCTTATTAAAAGAAGTATCTGATGAAGTTTCATAATCTGAGGAAGTCTCTGAATCAGAAGAATGATGATCTATAGATGATGGTAGAAAGGTAGCCATTGTAAGTGACTGTACAAATATGTTTTTGTACAAGGACTATCAATATGTTGGTAAATTCAAATTTTTGTCCGCATACTAACAATCAAAATTGTTTAATGAATTCCGGAACACTTACATTGACACCGGGTAGTTTATGATAAAAATAATCATTAGGCTTAACAGAGATCATGTACGACCAATGACTAAGACCATTGACATTATTTTGTGCGCTGTTCATCTGCATCGTGAAATATCCGTTATTTTTATCAACAATAGTAAACTTGCCGATACCATTAACAACATCTGTATTACTCGGCGCACCATCTATCGGCAAAAACGTCATATATATATCACCAAACGGTGTGATAGTTCCACTCAGATTCTTCTCTGACGATGCTTGACCATTTATAGCTGTATAGGATCTACCGAAATAGTATCCCTTGTCATATTTATCGATGATCCATACAGTTTGATCTTGAACAGGGATGTATTGATATGCCAATAGAGTGTTCGGTGGTACGATGTAGATCGAAGTTTCGATGAATTTCTTATGTGGATCACGGATTTTCTTATGGTTTAGAATCTTGGACAGAATAGATTTCCTATGAATTTTGTTACTAGACTTCTTTTTGTGATTCATTTGTATTATAATTATCCGTATCAAAAAATATATCGATGGAATGGAAGTGACTACATAAAAATTGATGATTATTCATGTAGGAACATAAGAAGTCGTACTAAATATTACATTAGATACCATATGTCTAATCTTCTAAACATACCGAACGAATTAGTGTTGTTGATCGTATCGCTGTTGGATGATGCCTCAAAACTATCGTTGGGTATCACTTGTAAAAAATGTCTACGGCCGTTTTTGATTAAGAATTCTAACAATCTAAAATTCAATAGGTCAAATATCATCATTAGTTCTATTCGGAACAGCTACACAAATTTATTCAATCTGTATACACCCGAATTAAATTGTATATCAGATCATCACTTGATGTTGTTTGGTAAGACAGCAGCTGAAGTGGATAATATGGAAATTCTACAGATACTTTTAGAAAAATGTGATTCGTTCTCAAATTATGCCGGATACATGTTGAGAGCCGCTGTAAGATCAGGGAACCTACACATAGTAAAATGGCTTAGGTCTGTTGCGTGTATCCCTTGGGATACTGATGCATGTAACGATGCCGCTGCGAATGGACATCTAGAAATTCTAAAATATTTGCAAAAACAAGCGTATCCTATGTCGGTATCTACTTATGTAGATGCCGCAGCCAACGGTCATTTAGAGATCATCAAGTGGTTACGTGAGAACGGGTATTCTTGGAATGAGTTGGTGTGTTCTTATGCCTCCAGAAATGATCATTATGAGATACTAAAATGGCTTCATGATAATGGGTGTCCATGGGATAAATTGACCATTATCAATGCCAAATCTTACAAAGTGTTGAAGTATGCACATGATAACGGTTGTGAATGTGATCGACATCAATGCGAATATTGTGGGAATCCTTATGGACGTTATGGACATTTTAAAAATGTCGTAAAAGATTGTTAAAATTTTCTATTGCCATAAGATAGATTAGATAACTTGTCTACTGAGTATATGAATTGTTGTCAATTAGAACAAAACACTAAAGAAGCGATAATACACCTCATACAATCACATCTGGATACCAATGTTTATCGTTTGAATCTAGGACATCAAGATTTCATAGACAATGATGTTTTAAAAGAGATAGCAGCAAGTCCAACAACCGCAGCTATTAACTATCTAAACTTGCAATCAACCAACGTCAGCTACAACGGTATTGTGGCCCTGTGGAATTCCTTAAGTCTAGGTAGTCTAGTGAGTGATGTACCGACATACGAACGACACACAGGAAATCCTATTGTCAAGATCAGTATTGAAGTAGGAAATACTAAAGTGATCAAACAACATCAACAAAAGCTGTTCACATATCCGTTACCTTTGTTGAGAGATTTCGAGATCACCTATGGACATCGAGGTCTCGGGGAAAGTTGGAAGATGTTTGGTTTGAAACAGATAATTTTATTAAACAATGGTGTAGAATTGGCTTCGAACAAGTGAAAAATTGTTGAAAAAATGTTGAAATCAATTATGATTGTACAAATGGTTCTTGTCTATCATTACAATTACTACCAATAATGGCCATCAACGTCGAACTATCCGGAAAAGCATTCAATGAGGTCTATAGCGACATAAGATTCTACAAGTATATTCGAAACGACATGGAACACAATGGTTTCAGATACAAGATGGGACTAAACATCGATACTAATACGTTCGAGCCGAAAAGATATGCCAGCGGTCTCCATTTCTTCGAAGAATCTTATTGTTGTTGTTACACTTATCATGGTGATTGTTTGGCTTCGATATCGATCCCTGATGATGCAAGGGTCTATATCGAAGAGGACATGTTTAGGACAGATCGTTTAATCATCAATGAAATAACCAGGATCGAGAATGTTCCTGATACTTTTTGGATCAATATCTTACAATACACCACCTCGGCTCTTGAATACATAAAAGAACA
>Ga0302280_1000412_pt1 | contig 37957 bp, 58 predicted proteins | sample III_Fen_E1_1_FD_198771 | JGI IMG/M metagenome (GOLD analysis project Ga0302280, IMG submission 198771) | Peat permafrost microbial communities from Stordalen Mire near Abisko, Sweden - III_Fen_E1_1 | ecosystem: Environmental > Terrestrial > Soil > Wetlands > Permafrost | place: Sweden: Abisko... | reverse complement strand
TTCTCCATCGGCGGGATGTAATTCTTCACTTTTGAAGGCTGATTTTATGATTTTATTATCTTTTATTAAAACGTGATAAAAAAATGCTAGTTTAAAGGGGCATTTCCATTTGAGAGTTCCGTCCTTCTTCAATTCGCCGTGTTTGTTTGAAAACCCGCACATTAATTTTCCAGAAAAGCCCTCCTTTGGCATTCCCTTATCCGCCGCGAAATTAGAGTAGGCATCTTTCTCGGTAAAATTATCAACCGTTTCTTGTGTCGCTGCTAGATAATGTTCAAACCCCTTTAGAGTATCGTCAGAAAATTTGACTTCTTGAACTGGGTTTTCCGGGAATTGCAAAAAGATAAATCTTACAATCGGAGTCTTATCGGGGTATAACTTCTTGACCGCGAGAGAATACATCAGGGCTTGGATGGAAGAATGCTCGTCAGAACCCGAAAATTTCATTTTGGAACTTTTATAGTCTTGGATGATAATAAATTCGTCCTTGAGGGCTATAACGTCCACTGTTCCATAAATGTTGTATTTAGGAGATTCGTTCTTAATCTTGAAACGATATTCCCGCCCGATTATTTTGCTGCCTTTAATGAAGAAGTCTGTATTTAATCCAACTAGAATCATGGCATCAATCTTATCAAAAATTTCTTTATCTGGAGGGAGATGGTTTTTTTTGATTAGTTTCTTGACTAAGCGTTCGGTAGCGGGATGGGCGCAGACTGTTTTAGCTTTGACGATGGGTTTAAAGAAGTGTTTGTGACGCGGATTAAGTAGACACTCGAAGAACGAATGACAGCAATTACCCTGCAATGCGCCTCTGTTATCTTCCTGTGGTAAATCAAGAACGTATCGACAATAGTAACTCCAGCTACATGACTCTAAAGTTTTTAGGGCTGAACTACGCTGATAGTTATCTCCGTCAGAAACATAAAATGAAGCATCTGTTTCTATCTTCACAGATATTTTTCCTTATACTCTAAAATCTCGGCGGAAGTCATCATTCCAAAATCATTCTTCGGCGGGAGAGCGATTACTACTTGGCTTTCGTCAAAATAGTTTAGTAACTCCTCTTTAATATCTTCCGCAGCGCGGTTTCCCACGAAGTTATTTTCGAAGTCATTATTTGTGGCTATGATAATTTTGCCCACGTCTAATTTGAGGAGATGTTGGATAATTTTAGTGCTGAGATTTACGCCGAAGAGAACGATGACGTTTTTTATACCGTTGTCGAAAAGTTGCAAAAAATCTCCAATCGATTCTACCAAAAGTACTGAGTTATTTTGCTTGATGTATTGAGTAAACTGAGGAAAGACCCACGAGCTTTTTACTCCGAGGTGCTTCCAGCGGATGTCGGCGTCTGTAATTGACCGTCCTGATAAGCCTATTAAATCATCCCCCTCCCAGATTGGGAAAACGTATCGGCCATTCATCCTGTTTTTGACTGCAACCCCGCCGCCGAATACATCTAAAGTAGCATTTGATACCCCGCGAGAGTTCCAGTAAGAATTGTCTTTAATTAGCTTTAGAAGTAGGGTTTTATCGAATTTCTTGGTTTCTGTCAGTTCTGTGCATTCCCCGTTGTAAATGGAGATGGGTAAGTCCTTCAAATACGCGGCGGAATCGCTCAGGCTTGGCAGTTTAAGCGTTATTTGCACGAGTTGGGCTAAAGTCCCGCCTTTTCTCTCTACGAAGTCAAACCAAAAACCCGTGGTCTTATTTATGGAAATCGCGGTATTGTTATCTCCGTCGCGGTAAATTGCCCTAGTAGACCATTCGTGGCCGCAATCCGTCAGGTTTGTATAGCCGATTTCGTGGAGGATGGAGAGAATGTCGGTCATACGTATTCCCATTTGAAACCGCCAGAAGTTTTGGCTTTTCCCTTACAGACCTTCACAATTCCACCGGCTTCTATATTTAATGCTTTTGACGCTATTCTAATTCCATCCCATATTTTTATAATTTGGCCAGTCTTTTTATCTATTTGTTTAACAGACTTTCTTTTGTCTTTGTTATTGTTACTTAATTTGGATTTGCACGTGGCTTTGATTTTTAATTTTATATGCTCTGGCATAATTCTACCGACATTATATTTGTTCCCCATATTAGCTTTAGAGATTCTTTCTCTAACTTTTTTAGAGTGTGTCTTCCCAAAAAACGGATTATCTTCTCCTAGTCTGGTATTTTTAAGTGAACTTGATATTTTATTTTTTGTGTCTATAGATAGTTTCTTGCCCTCGTGGGAATGAGAGATTTTATTACGTATTTTTTTTGAAAGGTGTTTTCCGAAACCCTTATGGTTTTTCCCGCTTCTTGATGCGTATATTCTTTTCTTTTCTTCTCCAGAAAAAACTCTCAAATTAAAATTTCTACCGATTAGACATACATTATATCCGTGTCCAAACTCTGTTAATGATTTATAGAAGTCAATAAACGCTGTTTCCAACGCAACCACCTCCAAAATATCTACGTTCTTATCATCAAAGAAGTGAAGGATTTCTATTTTAAAATTATCTTTACCATATTTAATCATTGCATGATTAATTGGATTGTTTGGATGATTTTTGTAATAATATGCTGCAATGCGTCTTTTTAAATTTGTACTCATGCCAACATATCTTTTATTATCTATGATATTTGTGAATAAATATATACCCGGTAATTTCGGAATAGTATCTTTGATTTTAGTATAAAAGTTCATTTCTATCCTATGGTAACGCAGTCAGGGGTAAGCCTAGAAGTCCCTTCTAAGGGGAACATAGGATAGTAAAATTTCTTACCGTTTGCTGCGTTAAAATATATTACACCTAATTTCATAAAAGTTATAAAGTTTCTTCAACTATTTCGGGTTTATCCGAAACTAAAAACTGAGCATTAGCACGAGCGATTGAATCTTTTAACGAGCCACATTCAGTTACTTTAAAATTCTTAATATCAAAATTTACAAAGTTATTTATATACTTTTTCTTTCCATCGGGAAAGACGCGTAAAATTTTGTCCTGATGGCCAGCGGCATCGCGCCCGCAGAATCTGTTGACCAAGCAAATTAATTTGTGTGAACCTGATTCAATAGTGTCTAAAACTATTTCTTCCGAGACTCTCCTTCTTAAAATCCAAACTCCGCTAGAATACCATGTGATTCTGTCACTGACCGCCACCGAACTCTCATCATCGTTTAAATCTTCTACGCTTTTATTACTCGTAATTCCTTGTCTGTTTGACTGCACAGCAGAAAGGACTGGACACTGTAATTCTTCTGCGAGTTTCTTAAGGGCGTCGACTTTTTCGCCCATAAGGGCAAACTCTGATTGGTTGTAGCCTAATTTATCCAAAGCTTTAATATAATCAAAACAAATCAAACATTTATTACCTCGACCCACTTTTTTTAAATACCATCTGCGGGCTATAGAAATTACTTGTTCTATCTTTTTATTGCCAATGGCGTAGTGGGTAACATTATATTCTGTTTTAATACCTTTTAAGGTGTCTCTTACTCTTTTAAGATAATCGGGATTCTTTCTAAAGTTCCCAGTTTCTATGAACCACATTGGAACTCCACTTTTTGCGGCTATCGTTCTAAATTGGACTTCTTCTGTCGATAATTCGGTGTCTAAAATTAGGACCGGACATTTATGCATCTTACTCATCTCACTCGCTGTTTCGTCAATCCAATTACTTTTACCAGCCTTGGCTCTTGCAGCGATAATATATAGATTTCCGGCACGTAGACCCCCATACAATCTATTAAATTCCGGGTATGGCGTCTGTAGGCCCGTTTCTTCAACGGGATTATTTCCCCTTTCCTCGACCAAATCTTCCATCCCATCAAACAAATCAACTTCACCATCTTCTACTGCAAATGAATTAATTTTTGCTCCGTAGATTCCATCAATTTCGGTTATCGTAGCTTCAAGCTCTTGGTTGACTGATTTTTTAATGTGGGATTGAATCTCATTGCAAGTCCCATCTATTTCCCTTAAAACGCGGAGCTTGACTAATTCCTTACAAGCCTTAATCGTAGCGTCTTTTGTAAGAGGTGTAAAAGTTATGCTTTCGAGGTAAGAGAAAATATCAATTTCTCCTTTGAACGCTATCCCCAAATTCTTAATTTTCTGTGCCAGTAAAACCTTGTCAATTTTCTCATTTGCGAGATAAGAAGATTTTAGGACACTATAAATCGTACTATGCGGTTGAGCCACGAAGTCTTTCTCAGACATGAAAGATTCGACTTCTGCCAAGATATCGGGATTATTTACAAGTCCAGAGAGAGCGTGGCGTTCAACTTGAATCGAAGATAGTGACATTTCCTAATAACTATATCAGGATTTTCGGGAAAAGTCAAGGATTAAGCTTCCTTAAATTCTTCTTCCCCGTCTTCCGGCGGTTCCATACCCATCATAAACTCGGCCTTTTGACTTTCAACGCCCAAGTCTGAAATGGCTTTACTCCACGCTCCGATGTGTTGTTGTAATGCCAAACAATGAGCGGGGGAATCAAAAGTAACGGCCTCTTCGGGATGCCCATGCTCCGAGTTAAAGTAGAAAACGATAAATCCGCCGACACAATGCTCGTTCAACTGGTCAAGAACTTCCTCTGGAATTCTGCCGTCGTTTTGCGGGGCTTGTTGTTCTTCTTTCATACTAATAATTACACTTTATTATAGCAGAAAATATTCAGAAGTTATGGCGTAATTTACTCTTTACAAAGTAATATCAAATTTTTCTTTGAAGAAGGCGGGGGAAAGTTTGTCTACCTCATCATAATTGATTCTGACCAACTGAAATTCGTTCTTCTCAAGCCAAGCGTCTTTTTTTATATCATTTTTAATTGCGGCGAGATACTTAGAGGGGCTGTTGTTATGAAACCATCCCATCTCATTATGTTGCTGGCCGTCAATTTCAACTGCTATCTTTAGGGTAAGATTAACGATATCTACCTTCAATAAAGACCCGAAGGCAGGGAATTCTTCGTAGCAAAGCATATTAGACCAAAATGGCTTAAGAAATTGCTTCACATTAAACTGTAACTTCGACCGACTCTTACCGTCCCAATCAATCAAATATTGGGAGACATTTTTATTAACTAATTTACCGTATGTATTATAGAGCCTCATTTGAAGTTGCTCCGGCCACTAATTTTTTAATTTTAGTATATAGAAACTGTGATACTTTTGGGTTGGCTTCAAAAAGTTTTACGCATTTATCTTCGCCCTGTATCTTTTCGGGGAAATCGGGGTTAATCTCTCGAATTTCTTTAAGAACGGATGAATCAAATTCAATCCAAGAACCCTTGCTTTTTAACATTTGATAAAACAAACCCAAATCATACAATTCTTTTTCAACCCATATTGAGTTTCCGGCTTCACGCCCATAGATAATAGGATACCTTACTGTCTCTCCCGTTGTCTCGTTGGTCGTTTTTTGTAGTCGTATAATGCAGTTATGTCCAATCTTTTTGCTTTTATACATTTCGCCGTCCCAAAACATGTCAATCTGACCATTCTGAACTGGTAGAAATTCAAAAGCCCAAGAAGCGGCGTGTTCAAGACTCCTTCCGCCGGAGGTCTTCATTTGTTTCCAAGCGGCTTGCTGTTTCCCAATTTGAACTGTATCTCGAAATTGAGAAATCATTATGGTCGTGTGGCCAAGTCGCGGCAATAAGATATTAAAACATTTAAAAAAATGTGAAGTAATAGCCGTAATTCCGCCTTTTTGAGAAGACTCTCCAAAGTCAACGTCGAAAGCCGCTCTAGGGGCAAAATTATCCATCGAGTCCAGAACAAAAATGTATTGTTTATCTGTAAAATATTTTCCGCCTGAACCGATTAATCCTTTAATTGTGTTGCAAACGGTCTCATATTCGCGGGTACGAATAATATAACAGGTCCCATCTTCCCAATCCTCTAGTTTATCCACAAATTTTACCCCACATCTTTCAAGAAGGTTTTCGCTAAGGTCTTTATCTGAAAGAAAGTAAACTCCACGCCGATTTTTTTCTGAAAGAAATATTTTAGCGACATTTAGGGAAAATGAAGTATTATGGGTAAGATTAAATCCCTCGGTTAGGTAAAGATTATCTGGTGAGTCAACTTGAATACAGACGCATTCTTTTTCTCCGGCGGGTTGGATGTCTACTATCAGTTTTTCGGATTCAAAAATTCTATTTTGATAGAGATTTTTTTTGCGTTCGAGAATAAAGGGACAAAAATTTGAAAAACTCATTCTAACTCTGTAACTTATATGACCTTTCTTTTTGATTCCTTTATGAGTAAAGGATGTAATTCTGCTTTTGTAAGTGGCTCGCCCTCCTAAACTTCTTACTAAAAAGACTACTTGTTCTGCTAATTTAATGGATGTCGAAGAAAATTCCGCTCCACTATTTTTATCTGGCCGAGTATTATTGCCATCGGTATCCATTAATCCCTGTAGAATTTTTTTTCTGTTGAGAATAGAGGAGTATAAGTAAGTTTCAGGAATAAACTTATCATAAGACAACTTACCCCATAATCCCATCTCGGTAAGGGTATTTCTTAATTTCGGGGAATAGATATAATATTCGTATCTCCTTGTTTTTCCTATTTTTTTAATTCTTTTATCAGAGAATTTAAGTCTCTTGTCTATCTCGTTCAACAATTGTTGGTCAGCCGTAGTATATGAAACCTCATTCTTCCTTCTAAAAGAACCGTCTCCAAGCAATAACCCTAATACATATGGGTCTATTGGTAGTTTTTCATTTTGGGTTTTAAACTCGACAGCCTTAACATAAGGAATGGAATGATTTTTATGGTCGCCTATTTTTAACGTTTGCTTAAGAAAGCCGGTCGTCTTTACTGAACCTTTTTTATTTCGCTCTCTGTCATTTTGGTTTCTGGTCAGCCACAGATGCTCATCGCAACAATAAACCTCTGTATAGTCTTCAAATATAACCTTATTAATTTTTTTTATCCCTTGGGGGAAAATATTAAGAACTTGTTTTGCTTTCCCATCGGAACCAATAACAAGACAGCTCTGTTTCAAATCCCCGATTGATTTCCATCCATAGGGGGTCATTACTTTACTATCAATCGGCTGTGCTTTACCTGCTTCGGCTGGACCCGCGCAACGGACAATGGTGTTATGCAACCCCCCGCCGAGTTGTAGGTCGAATTTAAGGCTACCAGTTGATATTTCGTATGACTGAGGCTCAATGTCGTTGAAGTGGCCGTTTTTGTCGAGAACGGCTTGCATCCTTGCTTGTTGTGAATCTGTTTTTTCTTCTGGTTTTTGTATTTTTTCTTTTGCCATAAATTAATATTGTATCTTTGTATGTTTATGCGGCGGATTTTCGTAAAGTAACTCTTCAATACGCGATAGTCTCTCTTCGGGAGTCAGGCCCTTTAAACCGGACAAAAACTGACGCTTGGCTTTATTGTATTTCTTCCAGCGACAGTCTTGACAGACTCCGCTTCCATCAACAACCTCGTATTTGTCTTTTTCGCATTCCAAGCAGGTCAATGTTGTGATTAGAGCCATAAATTACATTACCGATGTCTGATACATGCCAAGAAAATCCTTCAACGTGCGCGGCTTTTTCTCAATTATAACGTCTTCGCCGATTTTGGTGTTTTCGAGGGGGATGGATTCAATTTTCGGGGAGAAATCACTTGTTGATTTTTTATAATTATAAAACGCTTCCTGTAGGTATTGCTGGCCGTAATCCGCGATGAAATATGCGAGAGACGGAACCCTTTTGCCGTAGGGTGGAATCGCCGCCAATAAAAACTGCAAATCGTAAGTCTTAATGAGCTTTGAAGCAATTTTCATTTCGCGAGGCCAGAACCCCTTGTCCGAAAAACGCTCAGAATCAACGAATTTGTTGATTAGAATTTGCGGGTTGCTGAGTTTGCGACCGGATTTGCTTAACATACCTCTAATATTAGGGTATTTTTAAGATTTTGTCAAGTTAAAAACGTCGGGGCGTTTGGGATTTAACCCTTGTTCAAGCTGATAGTCAAAATCACACATGAGGTCAATGTGCTGTTTGAACGAGATTCTTTCGGGAATCCAGCCGAGTTTTTGTTGGGCTTTGGTTGAATCCGCGACAAGACGAACCACTTCATTTGGCCGAAGCAGCGTTTTATCAAATTCAACATAGTCATGCCAATCAAGATTAAAATGTTTAAATGCCAAATCTACATAACTGGTTCCCCAATTCGCGATTCCATTGCCTAGGACGTAATTTTCTGGTTTCTCTTGCTGTAACATTTGCCACATACCCTCACAAGAAAAGTCCGCCCAACTTTCGTCTCTAGCCCACTCTAAATGTCCTAGTTTTAGTTTATCCTGCTTTCCGAGCGCAATTCTAGCTGCTGTATTGGTAATTTTTTTGACAGCAAAGTCCAGAGTTCTTTCACAATTGGAGTGATTCCCCAAAATACCCACACAACAAAACATACCTATATCGGTAGAATCGCGATAGAAATTCATCCATCTTGCCCCTAACTCTTTCCCAATTGAATATGCACTTCTAGGATTCCAAGGGGTATTTTCATTAAATGACCCGCTTTCTATCCCGCCAATTAGTTCGCTGGTTCCCGCGAAATACGTTCGAGTGCTGGGGCTAAAATTCTTAAGACATTCAAGAAAAAAATATACGCTCTGACCATTAACTAAAATACATAATTCTTTATTTTTGAAAGACTCTCCGACGTGTGAATTGGCTGCAAGAAGATATAACTCATCAATCCTACTGTGTCTTTTAAGTGTTGACTTAAGACATTCATTGACGCTATTCTGGTCAGAGATGTCACATGGCTCAAAATATAGTTCGGAATTTGGATATTTAGTCAACTCATCTTGAAAAAGAGATTTCATTTTACTGATATCCCAATATGTGCTACGCCTATAGGTTAAAATAACTTTATAATCTTTACTTAACAAAAGTCTTGTTAAAGCTTTCGCGTCCATACCATTTGCACCAGTTATAAGGGCTATATTATTCATTTTCATGTATCATTATATTAGACGATTAGAGGGATTTTATCCAAAAAACTTTTATTTACATACCAATCCTCAAACGGAAGTCCTCGCGGGTCTTTTGCATCATCAACAATTCTCATAAATCCCCTGTTAGTTAGTAGTTCGAAAAGCTGGTTCTTCTTTTCGGGGCCGTCTTTGTAAGAGTTGTGCTCAATCGTAAGCAGGGTTACGTTCCACTTATTAAACGGAAAATCTTTCAAGGCTCGGTATTCACAACCCTCGATATCCACGGACATATAATCAATATTTAGGGGCGCGTTATTGGCCGTCAGAAGGTTATCCAAGGTATCGCAATCTACGAGATGACGGTTAGGAGTTTCAGAAACGGTGTCTTCCCCGAAGTAAATCGTTCCCTTATAATCCATCACCGCGACTTTAAGATTGACGCTTTTGCGGTTGGCGGCGAGTTTGTCAAAGATGTGAGGCGCGGGTTCGATGCAGATACCCTTCCATCCGAGTTCTTTTTCGACGAAGTAAGTGTTGCTGGATTCTATTCCGTCATACGCGCCGATTTCAACGAAGTATCCGTCTTTCTTAAAGTCAAGAATTTCGCATACCCACTTATCTTGTTCGGCCTGTGAGTAGTATTGTGTCATTGCTTTCCAATAATCTGAAATTCGGGACAAGGTATGATAAACTTGCCACCCCTATCTAAGAACTCCTTTTCTCGTTCGACGAATTCCTTGACGAACGGCCAAGCAATCATTAAAAGATAGTCCGGCTTTCTCGCGCGAGCTTCATCTTCGGAGATAATCGGAATGTTTGACCCGACTGTAACCAAGCCATATTTATAAGGAGAACGTTCAGCGATGAAATCAATCAAAGTTTCATCCAAGCCGTAAACTTGTAACATGGTGTTACCCTTTGTACTTGCTGCATACGCGCCAACAATTTTCCCCTTGGCTCTTTCGGCTTTAATAAATGAAACTGTTTCATGTTTTAATTTTTGGATTTGGTCTCCAAACTTCTTCCATGAGTCAAGATTAGTCATGTCAGCATGGGTATTTTCGTAAGTAATGAGGGAATCAATGCGATAATCATAAACTGCTCGTGCGGGCGCGGTAGAAAACGAGGTAACATTACGTTCTTTTCTTTGAAAATAAACTCGAACACTGCCGCCATTAACGTCATTTAAGTTCGCATCAACAATGACCATTCCGTGTTTTTCGAATAATTTTTTTAAACTATTTAAAGAATAGTAATAATAATGCTCCATTCCAATATTGTCATAGGCCATTTGTTGAAGCATTAGCGGAGAATACGATAATTGTATAATAAAAACGCCATCATCTTCCAAAATTTTCTTAATTTCTTCAATAAAGTCACCCGGCTTTTGCAAATCATAAAACATAGCAATACAAGTAATAACCTTTGCTTTTTGACTATATCCTGCTTTGGCGTAGATATCTGCACTAAAATAATCTTGAATAACTTTATCTGCTACTTTTGAAGACTCTGCCAGATAGGTGTCATCGGCGGGGTCGACACCAATTTTAATAAATTCACTTGGAATAAATTTAAACATCGTTCCATCGTTGCAAGCAATATCCAGCCATATATCGCCTTTCTTATATTTAATCCTACTGCAAATTTCATCGACAATATTCTTAAGGGCGTCTCTCATTGTCTGATTAATACCGGACCTATACCAATATTCTCCCCACATTTCGCTGGCTGGCGGCTGTTCTGTAAGATGCGCGGCTCCTATTTCTTCGTCCAATACCAAGTCGTAAGAGTATTTCGGCCAGTTGATATAATCCGCTTTGCTCTTTACGAAGCCAGAGTTGTAAAATTTGCCGAGTTCAAGAAGTTTTTTCATGCTATTATTATATTCTTTCAAGGACATTTTCAATATGTTTTGTGAAATTTTCATGGCTCCAAGCGTCGTAGAGCGGTTGAAGCGGCGCGAAACCATTTTTAATTATTTCCTTAAGGGGTGTTTCTTCCACACAAATCGAGGGTTTTACGCGATTTATATGGGAAAACATGCTGCTTTTACAGATGGCGATTGGCTTTCTTACTGATAAAAAGTAATCCGTCACACCGGAAATTCCGTTGTAATTATCGTAATACTGGTAGAGGTAAATATTTAAATCATTCCCCGCCAAAAACGTCAAAAGCCCATCGTCATCCAAAAATTCTTCACTGAAAACGAGATTGATATAGGGTCTAGTGATGAGGCTGCGACACTCGGCTTTAATCTCTTCCAGTTCGTTCTTATTGGGAATAAAATGCGAAAGAGTCATATGCATTTTCAAATCCACGGGTTCATAAATTTGCGCGTTTACTAATTTACAAATATCCTGAAAACGCTTCACCTTAAATCCGAAACCGAAGGTTCCTATGGTTAATTTGCCATTCGGCGGGAGAGTTTTATCCCACTTAAATAAAGGTCGCGGGAGCGCGTAATTATTTCCATTTTCCGGGTATTCGGGGATTTGATGTAAGTAAAAATCGAAGACGTGAGCGTATCCTACATTGTGAACTAATAGTCCTTGCTTAATACCTTTCGCGCGGCAGTAGTTTAACTCATAAGCCCCGAACCAAGGCATAGTATCAGGGAGATAATTGTAGATTATAATGTCGGGTTTGAGTTCATTAACTTGAGTTCGAAAGTTGAGTTTGTCGTATGGCTCATAATAGAATCCGCGATAATTGACTGAGGTTTTGGCAAAAATATTTCCTACCCTTTTTCCGAATTGATACACTCCACACGCTTTTTCGCGATGGTTAATAAAAAGTACTGTTTTCATGCTAAATTTCCACTCCCATATTTAGTTTTTCTCTTAGGATAATATTCTGTAAATTGATGAACGAGGGGACAATTCGTATTAACCCAATTAGGATTACGATTACATTCTACGATGTCGGGGTTAAAAGTTTCAGATTCTCCTATTAAAGAAAATATGGAGGGAAGTAAAACATCATGCGCGAACATAGCATAAAATGCCGCGCACATTTCGTCAAGAATAGTAGGGTATTTGTTTAAGATTTCCATCGCTTGCAAAAACTTAAACGCATTGAAAACGCAGGGCGTTGCTCCCCACTTGTCAATCGGTTTTCCGCCGTACTTTAATAAAACTTGATTAAGTTTATCTAATTGCCCTTGATTAACATTTATTCGCGAGCCAAGCAACGCCACTCCGTCAGGAATCGTCAATTGTCCGCGAACTAAAGCATCAGGGTCTAACATAAGAATATAGTCAGAATTTAAGAAGGGAATAGCAGAATTCAGCCGATTAATTACGTCCAATGTTGCTCTTTTAACTGCTCCGGGGTGAAAAGCATCTACTTTGCCTTTAAGGGCTACGCTTAAATGGTCTTCTTCTTTAGTTGCTAAGAGATTCATTGTCTCTGTCTCTAAGAATTTGAAATTTATATTTCCTTCGTAGAATAACCGAATTGGAATTCCGGGGTAGACCCGTTTTAAATAGAAGATTGAAACTCGCGTGGCTTCAAGTTCGTCAAAACATGTAAAGTAGACTCCTAGTTTATTTTTCATTCAGGTAGCTATTATACTTCGCGGCGATATTTTTCCAATCAAATTCGGCGGCATAATCTACTATTTCTTGCCGATGACTGACTGAATAAAGCCCATTTTCATGTATGGTATATTGTATAAAATCATAATTGTTTAATTGACTATCCGGTATAACGGATATGAACTTCTTCGATAAATCAAGGTTTTCAATGCAAGCCTCTGAGATAACTAAACCAAGGCTAGATGCCAAGGCTTCGAGACATACTAAAGGTTGTAATTCAGATTCAGACAAAAGAATTAAATTAGTAAAATGGGGGAGTTTATTATAAACATCTTCCCTTGACCATTCCCCAAGATAATTCCTATCTTTGATGTCAAAATCAGGAGATTCGTTTTTCCCAGCGAAGAATAATTGAGGTATTTTTGCTTTTTGGAGTTGGGCTTGTCTTTTCCGGGCGTCTATTTTCCCTAAACAGATACTGTTGCCGAATATAAAGTCATTCCCGCCGGTTTTTTTTGTAAGGTTTATCCAAGGTTTAAAATCTGATATACTGACACCGTTGGGGAGTATTTTGATTCTATTAGGTGATATACCGAGTTTAATTAGGAAATCTTTCTCGAACTTGGTGAGACTAAAAAATTCGCAATCATAGAGGTATTTTCTAACTACCATTTCGTGAAGTCTAATCGAGTGTTTATAGCTTCCGTCGTGACACGTGACAATTTTCCTGCATCCAAAATGTGGTAAAATTTCATAATGACAGCCATAGTGGAGGTGGATTACGTCAGGATTCACCGACTCAACTTTATCATAAGTGGCCGCAGCAGTCTTTTCATTAATGATAATCGTTTCGTGACCGAGTGTTTTTAATTGCTCGCTTTGATTATAAACCACGGTTTCCAAAGCTCCCCATGAACGAGGAGGAATTTCGATTTGACCCGGTGCTATAAAACAGATTTTCACTTAAATTAATGTTAGTTTATAATAAAAAGACGGATGACAAATCAGTGAATCGTTGCCTATATAATATGCTGTAGGATTATAAACAAAGTTCTTTTCTTGTTTGGCCCACTTATTGCGGATGCGCTTCTTTTTTGTCCTTGGAAAACGATTCTGTCTTCGTTCCATACAAAGGTCGGATTGGATAATCTTTATGCCTAAAAAATTAGGAATTATAGAGTCCATTATATTTCTCCAATACCCTCTTAAGATATTCCATTTGATTTTCTACATCCAATATAAGACCGGCAAAATTCTTCTGTTTCTCTATTAGTTCGGCGGCAGAAAATTCAAAATACATAGCCAATTCATCAAAATTATTAAAATGTTGGATTATACTATCTTTACAAAGGGTAGGTAGGATTCTTTCTTTTAGGATAAATGGATGATACCAGCTTACTTGATTGCATAGGCTTGACTGTAAATGTATTAGTAGACTATTGGAGTTCATAGCCCAAGGGATTCGGTCGAAAGAATTTGTATTTCCGTCAATATTTAAAATGTATTTATATTTAAGTTGCTCTTGGATGCTGCAATAATGACTCCCAATTAAATCCATATCAATTCCGCGATTGCCTAACATTTCTTTGTTAAAGTGAACAAAATTTGTAACCTTGGCGTAGATTCGGGGGTGAAGGTCTGGGGCGTGGCAAAAATCTATGCGTTGATTGGTTAGATTATCGTTAATAGCCCCCGTGTCAGAGCCTACAAAGATTAATTTATCTTGTTTGTTTTTAAAGGACAAGGTATCAACAATTTCGGGGTTGTTAATATATCTAAAAATGTGAGGGTCAGGAATTTGTATGTGATTTGAATCGGGCGCGGCAGAGAAGCAAAGGCGCGTATATTTTTCATCAGGAGCGACTCCATCCCCGGCGGAAATTATAATCTTGCAGTCCAGATTTAAATTATGTTTCTTAATGACTTCGGTGAATAATCCCCAAACGAAGCCTACCCTTAATTTATCTTGAGAATTACTAGCCCCGATTATTTTCATCGTCTGACCCTTTATTTCCAAAGCAAATTCCAAGTCGCGGAGAGGCCAATTTTCGCGGCAACGTAAATGCCGGATACAATTATGTTCGAAATTCTTTTCGAGGCAAAAATCTATGAGTTCTTTACTTGTGTATGAAGTAGACATCTTTCCTTTCTAGTTCGTAGTTTTTGAAGCGGCTCGTAAAAGGTTCCCCGATAAGCAGTTTTTTATCAGCTAGTAAATGGCGGAATGTATAATTACCCGTCCAAATGTCAGAATTAAACGTAGGTGTACCAATTTTGATACGTTCTCGACAGAGGGTATTAAGAAAAAGCATAGTATTTTCGTAATTACCGCCGATTACGCCCATGTTTATCAACTCCCATTCGTATTGGTTGACGAAAAATGACATGTAATTCTCCCATCCGACCTTTTGATGGAATTGTAAATATGGAAATTGGAAAAGTTTAATGCTGTCCTTGCAGATGAAGTAATCCATTTCGGGGAAATCTTGTAGGATTTGGGAGGGGTCTTTTACTACTGTAACGTCCGAGGAGTCCGTCATAAAGACTGAATCAAATTTATTGTTTTCGAGATAATTGCGGTAATAGAAAAAACGTCCGTCGTTATATGAGTAGGGCGAGTCTTCTACATAAATAAATTGAATACCGGGCGTGGTATATTTTACAACAAATTCAGGGGTAAGGTTGTCGTAGAAAATGCGAACTTGTAAATTGAGATTTTTAACTGATTCGTAAAAACCGCCGATGTAAGAAATATCGTTTTGTTTTACGCGCCCATCTTCTGCCATTCCCTTCAAATCAGGGTCTCCCATTTGGGGGTGTTGGCGTTTGCTGAAATATGTGGTAAGAATAACTGATGACATAATTATTCTCCGAAAACATCATCTATTAATTCAAAGGGGCATTGATTATATTTCTTTTGAAATTTTTTGGTCAAGGTAAGAAGACCCATGGAATACTGGCCGCGAGATTTAATGGATTTTAATTTGTTTATTTTTTGAATAAGTTTGATTATCTCAAACAAATCCTGACCCTTTTGAGTTTTACTAAAGGCATACATAAGATAATATTAGCCTACATTTCGTAAAATGTCAAGGATTAAATGAGGAATTTTTCTTGCTTCTTACGATGGGGATGTTTCGCGCCCTTAGTTTTTTCAGAATACTTTTGTTCAGCCTTGACGCGGACTTCATCTACGCCGGACATTCCCTCTCGTTTCTCGGAACACTCCTGACTAAGTGACCAAAGTTCTCCTAAATTGTAATTTTTGCCGCGCGTTTTATCGACGAATGACTTTTTATCGTTTGGGTCTATGACGGAATTAATTGCTACTTGGGGGTTTACAAATTGTCTCTCCCATACAACTCCCTTTTCATCAGTAAAGATATGCTCTTCGCTCATCCTCTGAACGACTTCCTTTACCTCTTTGGTAACTGGGTGTTGGAACGTGTAGAGTGGGATAATATTACTTGGAGTAACTAAAACGAATCTTGGCGGGGTCAAATGGAACCCACTTATTGTCCTTATTTAAAACTTCTGTTTTGATATCGGCGGGTGTCGCGGTGATGTTTTCTACCTTGAGGGCGGCGACGATAAGGTCGACGGTCTCTGTTCCTAGTTGTTCAGCATTTATCTTGATTTGCATATATGTTTTGTTTTTGTGTCTTTTTTGATTTGAAAATACATTTTTTCTATCCTTGGCTCTCTAATATCATCAAGGATTATTCATGTCGGGAAATTCTTCGGGTTTAACGGTCTCAGGTTCTCCAGAGTTTACTTTAATATGGCATGAGCATAAATTACCAGAACCCGGTTTATCCCAAAGTCCGGGGTTATTTGCTAGAAAACGCTTAATAGATTTTGATATCTTCCTGAATAAAATTTTCTTTTTAGTCTTAATCTTCGCCCTTGGAATTACGTGAATGTTACCCATACTTATTATACGTTTATTCTACAAAATTATCTGATAGACTCTTCTTTGAAGCCCAGAAAAGTACCCTGTCTTGGTTACTAGGAACGCTGCCGGGAATGTCTTGATTCCAAACCTTGGTCGGCGGGGCTGATTTAAAATTCGAGAAACCTTTTAAACTCATTTGTTTCTTGAAATCCAATAATTGTTCGTCAGTCACCGTAATCTCGCCGCAGCAAGCCTCCACGTTCGTTTCTAGCGACTTTGATGCTAAAAGTATCTCCCGCTCGGCATATCCAATCGCGAGCTTTAAAATGTCAATCTGCTCGTTAAAACAGTAGTTTTGGAGGATTGTATCAAGGGTTTGGCATTGACAAGGATAAAAATTGCCGTCTTTAACAGTAGAAAGGCCAATATTCGCGTGGTCAAAATACAACCCGTCAAACAATTGCGGAGGGGCGAATTCTCCCAAAATTGAGTGAGTATAAACGCCGATTTGGTAAGGCGTGACTTTGCCCGCAAAATTCGGGGTATAGACGTTTTTGAGGAGAACGGCAAAGTTATCTATAAATGGCTCCAGACAATATACTTTTCTCGCCCCAAGAGAAAGCGCGGTAAAAACGAAGTAGCCAGCATGGGAACCGATGTCTACAACTATGGGGTGGGTTTCTTTGTGGCCTTTGAGATTATAGCGATTATTGAAGAATACGTCTTCGAAGACTTTGGAATCGTTAGAAAAACTTCTAGTTATGATTTCGGGGGTCATATATCATCAAGAGCGTCTCTGATTTCGTCTTTATCGTCAGACAACTCTTCAAACTTACGCGAAGTATGACTGCGGTTTCCATCAATATAACCGCCTGCGCCCGGAATCGCATCCTTGACTAAGGAGATGGGTGAAGTTGCTATATCAAGGCCAGTTTTAAGTATTTTACCGAAGAGTCCCATATTAGTTAAACGTCGCCAATACTGCATCCACAAATTTTTCCTTTGAGAAGTCGGTTTGTAACTTTAATCCGGCGTGGTTGATACGGTCTTTTTGGACTCGTTGAATGGCTGATTCGCAACCAGCGATGAAGGCGTCTTCGGTGAACGAGAAAATATTACCAAGATTATAATTTCCAGTAGGCTGAAAAAACATACCATCAACCGCTGACTCCATACCAGAAGGTTCGACTAATACCGAATTTTCGGGGGTTGCCCATTCTTTGTGACCGTTGCAATTTAGAATAACTGCGTGTTTCCCCATGCCTACTGCATGGAAAGCTGGAAGGCTCCACGATTCCGTACCAAGGCTCACAATAATATTACAAGAATTTAAAAATTCATTATATAATTGATTCTGGGCGAGGGGAGGATAGAAGTTGACGTTGAAGGGCTTTGGTTGTCCTTGTAACATTTGACCAATTAACTGTTGGTTCTGCTGTTCGTTTAAAAAAGGGTTATATATCGCGCATTGCAGAGCATACTTAGGATTATTGCCGTATTTACGAATCCATGCCGGAATCGCCTTCGGAAATCCCTTCCTTTTCTCCCATTTTCCCGCGAAACAGGTTACTATTCGGTCGTCATTGTGATACTTTTTATTAATGGTTTTATAAGAGTAGTTGTCGAAACCTAACTGCAAAAATTGCGTATCTACTTCCACTGATTTAAAAACATCACAAGTATATTTTGAAGTAAAGTAAGTTTTGTTATTCCTAGCCGCGTTCCTCTCTGGAAGTGTGGGGCTATCCAATTCATAGAATGAAAGCAATGTCTGATTTTTAGAAAACGATTGAACACCGCCCGAAAGATGCCAGAGCTTTAGACATGGAATTTCGCGGGAATAATTCTCTAGTCCGTTTTGAATCTTGGATTGAATCCATTTATTAAATTCTTCGTTGGGAACTTGGTTGGATAGGTCAACGTTGCCGATGGGGAAAAAGAAGATATCGTATTTTTGACCATTTGCCTTTTCTTGCTCGAAAATAGTACGGAGAAGAAGATATCCAATATTGCCGAAGGATAAGTTATTTAGAGCTAGTTCAAATGCGATTTTTTGCATCTTATGTATTTTCTTTTATAAACTTTTGGACTGCGCTCATGTCCCAGAGTTGTCCCAAGCCGTAATTCTTCCCACGGGTTTTATTAAAGTTCGCGTCAAAAACCGATTCGGCGGCGTTAGTCATATTCACCGCCAAATCCTCAGAAATCCAGCCATCCCAAAATCCCTCTTCCTCGGCGGCTTGTTCAAGAACTCCTACAATTGCTAATTCCAATCTTGCTTTTAATTCAGTTTTCATAAAAAGTTGCGGAGCGATTTCTCGCCCCGCTCTTGGTATTGTCACGTTTCAGCTAAAAATTAGATGATTTCGTCATCTGCAACGATTTCTTGCTGGACTTCTGCAACTTTCGTTGGAGCGACCGGTTTTGTAGCTACAACAGGTTCTTTAGGTTTAGAAAGATAAACGCGAAGGTCTGGATGATTCTCTGACTTCTTAAATTTATTCGTAAAAATTACGACGTTAATTTGCTTATTAATGCCGAGCGGCACTAAATTTAGAACACCCGTTAGATATTTTTGGGTTGCACTTTTTTTCGACCATAAGGCTCCAATCTCAATTTGGTCTGACTTGGGCTTCGTGGTCGCGGGGGCGGTTGTGGTTTCACTCATAGTTTTTTGGTATTTTAGTTAATGTTTGTTCCAATTAAGGATATTCAATCATAACCTACTTTTCAAATTTTGTCAAGAACTATTTTTAGATTCCAATCCTAGATAGAAAATTAAGGATTTCTCCAATGAATAGCCTAATTTTAAACCAAATTTTCCAAATGTTCACAACTTTTAAGCTCGTCTCTGAGAAGAGTAAGTCCCTTTTTATGTAAAAGCATTGCGGTTTGTGGTGTAGTTTTTAATTTGTCAGCCACGTCCTGCCAAATCATCTTGCTTCGGCCACTATAGCGCAGTTTAAAAACCCTCTTAATTCTCTTATCGGGGATTTTAGATAATATATTAAAAATGTAGTCCTTGCTACCTTCCAGATTTCTGTGAGACTCAAAATAATTGTGGTGAGTTTGCTTGTCTTCGATGTGACCGTGGAGTTCTTCGCTTGAAGAGGGGACTATAAGTTTTCTGGCCGCAATGCTGTTAAGACAAAGATAACGCGCGTAATTCCCAATCCAAGAGGAAAGTTTGGTTTTCTTAGAGAGCTTAAAAGTATTAACACAATGTAAAATTAAAGTATCTCTCTCATCAAAAATGTCTTTCGGGCAAATACCCGCGTTAGTTAATCTTGATGTATATTTATGAATAGTGTGATAAAAAAGATTTTCATACTTCCGACAAATTTCGCTAAAAGCTTCACTGCTCCCTTCATTCTTTACCGCTGAAATAAGTTGTTTATCCGACCATTTTGTGATGTTAGAGTTATTATTCATGGAATATTTTATTGCTTTTATTTATATTTCCAATTGTAGTCATATCACCATGCTCTTTGGCTATTTCCGTCGTAATCCATAGCGGCTGTTGGTTAGTATAAAAAGCGGCCTCTAAATTTTCTTCTATTTTTACTATATTCTGAATGCTGTTTACGATGGCTTTCTCTATATTTCTTCTGATTAATTCTTATTTTAATTTGGTTCTTAGAGGTATATTCTTTATTTCTAACTGCTATTGATTCAGTATTTTGACGGTAATAATCATTACTCTTCTTCTTAAGCCTTTCTTTATTATTAGAATAAAACTGTTTACGGTAAGCAGATAATTTATCTTTGTTAGCCTCCTTGTAAATTTGATAATTGGCGTCTATTTTGATTTTATTTTTCTTTCTATAGTTTTTGTTATTTGTCAAAATCTTCTCTTTATTATTTAAAAAATACTGGCGGCTTTGGGGAATCCTACAAGTTTTACAACGACAAGAAAGACCGCTAGATTGCCGTTTGTCTTTATGATAATCTGTAAGAGACTTATCTTCTCCACATTTCGTACAAATTTTAGTATTCAATAATCCTTCGCCCATATAGATTAGAGTAACTAGGCGGGAAAAAGTTCAAAATTACTTATAAAATTTATTAAAACTTCGTTTAGGACGCTCCGCGTCGTCCTTCGGACTACTGCTACTAGATATATTTTCAGGGAAAAATAAGAAAAAGAACCCCCTAAAAACTAATTTCTTAGCTTTAGGGGTAACTAGAATCTTTTCGGAGGGGCATTTAGTTGTTTAATACTCGCAAGCCACACGAAGAAAAAATAGAGGCGAATCACACGCCTGACGACTACCATTGCTGGTGATGAGAGAGGTTCCTGAAACTCATTTACGCCGCCGAACACTAACGTCGGGTCAACTCGCATTTTATTGCAAACTCTTTTTATTTACAGCTATTACTGTAGCCCTTTTCCTTATTACTTGTTCCGTTCGGCATACGGAATCTCCCGCGATGGGGTAACTTGGCGACCTTATTCGATTATTCTCGACAGGCTTAAGGCACTCCTACCTTTTGTATTGTCCTATTATAACATCATTTTTCTTAATTTGTCAAGGTAAATTTTCATATAATAACCCATGACATATCTTTTATTTGTTTTTTGGCTCATTTTGGCGTCCTACATCCTCTTTGAAACAACGGCTTTTATTGAGTATATGCGACTTTTGCGGATAAAGTTTTTTAAGTATGAAGAATTTGACCGAAAGCAGGAAATTTTTGGAAATATTAATTATCCCACCTTCATTCGCGGGGAGTATCCGAATTTTCTGGGAAAGATGTTGACGTGTAAGGAGTGTTTAATCGTCTGGGCGAATATCGTGTTTTTTGCGGTAGTCGGCGGGTGGGGATGTTTTGGTCTGGTGGCAGTATTTTCTCTAATAGGGAGTGCGTTTTTGAAGTGGGTATTAAATAAATTTTATAATTAAAGTTTGGCTAAACCCGTATGAACTTCGTGGAACAGCGCATTTTAAAAGAAAACCAGCAAAGGATGTCTCATCCCCCAATCCCCGCGCCGATTTCTCAGCCCGTCATTGAATCGCCGGTAATCCCGCCACATATTTTAAAAGAGAAACTCCTTGAAAAACTCAACCCCAAGCCGAAGATTATCCAAAATCCCAATTTAAAATCTGAAATTGAAGTAGTCCATTTTGCCACACTTTTTGAATTCGCGCACTGGTATAGCGAAAACAAGGCTAAATTTTCAGAACTGCAACAAAAACCCCTCGACACTTTAATCGAGGCAAAAAACCTCACAATCGGCGGCTGTAATTGTGACCGAGAGAAGCGAAGATTCATCGCCGAGGATTATTTCCGCAAATTTTGGAGTAATAACAAGGCAACCGACCTTCCTGCTACACTTTTAAAAGTCCTCAATGCAAAAAAAGTTCTGTTTGGTGATTTTTTTAGTTTCCCCGCTTAATTAGTTGTAATTATACTTGTAGAATCTTCTTGCTATTTTGGGAAAAATAGGGTAGAATTTAATTGAATAATTATGGATAAAATGAAATTTAACGCCTTGGAAGAAATGGCGAACTTTACCTTTACCTCAAAATATGCAAGATATGATGAAAAAAAACTCCGTCGGGAGACATGGGAAGAAACAATTAGCCGCGTTGAGAAGATGCACCTCAAGAAATTTAAGTTTTTATCAGAACCAGACAAACAAGAAATAATTAAGGCTTTTGATTTTGTTAGAGAAAAAAAGGTAAGCCCCTCAATGCGTTCGGCCCAATTTGGTGGTAAAGCCATTGAGCAACATAACGCCAGAATCTACAATTGTGGGGTTAGACATATTGACTCTATACGTTCTTTTGCTGAATCATTTTATATTCTTCTATGTGGAACTGGAATTGGATTTGGTTTGAATAAATATTTTCTTGGTCGTCTCCCCGACCTAGTAAATGAAAATGACAAAACTGGCTCTGTTCTTACTTATCCCGTCCAAGACTCAATAGAAGGATGGGCTGATTCTTTAGAGGCTTTATTAAATTGTTATTTTAAAAACACAGCCTATTCTGGAAGGAAAATCGTTTTTGATTATAGCAAAATCCGTCCGCGCGGCGCACCGCTTAAAACTGGCGGTGGGAAAGCCCCCGGATATAAGGGTTTGAAAAATGCTCACAAGAAAATCAAAATACTTTTGGACGCTATTATAGAGGATAAACATCAAACCCGCCTTAAAACCATTGATGCTTATGATATTTTAATGCATATGAGTGATGCAGTTTTATCGGGCGGTATCAGACGTTCTGCTTGTTCTGTTATTTTTGATGCTGGAGATGAGGATATGATGAACGCCAAAACTGGTAATTGGTTTAAGGATAATCCTCAACGAGCCAGAAGTAATAACTCTGCAATTATCATTCGTGGCAAAACAACCCTTAAAGAATTTAAAACGCTTATAGGAAAAACAAAAGAATTTGGAGAACCGGGATTTATTTATGTGGAAAACGAGCAGCAATTATTAAATCCATGTCAGCCAAAATGGGCAAAACTTTTGACCCAAAATGGTATCAAAGAATTAAAAGATGTTAATATTGGAGATGAAATTTGGTCTTCTGAGGGTTGGACTAAAATTGTCAAAAAATGGTCAACTGGTGTTAAAAAGGTCTACGAGTATAGAACGACAGCGGGAGTTTTTTATGGAACCGAAAATCATAAATTAATTTCTAATGGACAAAAGATTGAAGCCAAAGATTGCGAATCTATTGATATTTTAAGTGGAGAATATAAGTCAATCTGTGTTTTAGATACTCAAGATATTATGGACGGACTGGTTTTTGGAGATGGGTCGGTGCATGAGGCAAGTAATAATTTAGTTCATTTGTGCTTGGGAGAAAATGACCACGACTACTTTAAAAGTGAGGTGGCGGATTTTATCATAAAACACAGACCGGGATTACACGATTTTGCTTATCAAGTCAAAACTACCATTACTCACGATGAAATTCCAAAAACCTATAATCGTAGTATCCCAGATAGATTTTTTTATGGTAGTTATACCAAAAGGTGTTCATTTTTACGAGGGCTTTATTCTGCCAATGGGAGCATTTGTGGAAATAGAGTTACACTCAAGGCATCGTCTTTTAAAGTTATTGAACAGGTTCAAACAATGTTATCTTCTCTTGGAATCAAATCATATTATACGACTAATAGACCAACCCAAGTTGAATTTTCAAATGGTATTTATGAGTGCAAACAGAGTTACGATTTAAATATTTCGACTGACCGAGCGAAGTTTCAACAAAATATAGGTTTTATACAGGGATATAAAAACGAAAAATTGTCGAAAATCATCAATTCGACTACTCTAAAAAATAAAGTAAAAAATAATTATGATGTTGTTTCTATTAATTTGGTCTCGGAAGAGGAAGTTTTCGATATCACCGTAGATAATCCATCTCATACTTATTGGACGCAGGGTTGCAATGTATCAAACTGCTACGAAATTTCATTCATTCCAGTAACATCAGACGGAAGAACTGGATACCAGTTTTGTAACCTGACTTCTATTAATGGAACTAAAATAACATCCCTACAAGATTTTAAAGACGCTTCTTGGGCGGCTTCTTTAATAGGAACTCTGCAAGCCGCTTATACTTCATTCCCATATCTAGGACACACCTCTGAAGAACTGTCTCGTGAAGAAAGCCTTTTGGGAGTGAGTATAACAGGAATGTTTGACTCGCCGGAAATACTTTTTAATGAAAAACATCAAAAAGAAGCCGCTAAAGTAGCGGTTGATACAAATAAAACTTGGGCTAAAAAAATCGGCGTCAATCAAGCCGCTAGAGTAACGTGCGTTAAACCAGAGGGAACAAATAGCATAGTATTGTCGGCCTCTTCTGGAATTCATGCCCATCACGCTAAGAAATATTTCCGCCGGATACAAGTTAATAAAGATGATAATATTTTTAAATTTTTTAAACTATACAATCCGCACGCTTGCGAAGAAAGTCAGTGGAGCGCAAATAAAACCGACGAAGTAATTACTTTTCCTATTGAAGTCCCCGCAACTTTTAAGGTCAAAAAAGATTTGACCGCCATCGAACATCTCAAATTAATAAAACTTACCCAAGAAAACTGGGTTCAGACTGGGACGACAGAAGCGAATAAAAAACCACTTCATCATAGCGTATCTTGTACTGTAATGGTAAAAGATAATGAATGGGAAGAAGTAACCAAGTATCTTTTCGAAAACCAAAAAGACTTTACAGCCGTTTCATTATTACCTTATTCTGGCGATAAGATTTATAAACAAGCACCAATGGAAGAAGTATCGACCCCAGAAGATGAAATTAAATTTAATGAATTAATCAAAAATTGGACTCGTGTGGATTATAAAAAATTGCAGGAGGAAGACGATGCGACATTACATTTGGCAGAGGCATCATGTCAAAATGGAGCGTGTGAATTAACCAAGATTTGATATGTATAAACAACTCCAATTTAAGTTCAAAGACGTTAATCAATTGGAATTTGAATGTTTGCATTTACCTTTGATTGAATGGTGTCGGCATCGGGATGATATTATGAAAGAATGGTTCTATGATATGGTCGTTCGGACTTTCAGGGGAGAATTTGGGCTTGACAAATAGGGAAATTTAGTTTAATATAGTGTAATAGAATTTATGGGGCCGAAAGGTTTCGACATTCGTTATTTGAAATATGGAGCAAGTCTGAGTGTTGGTGGCTCAGTAAAAACCAACAAAAAACTTAATTGCCAACGCAATCAAGAGTCTGGCCTTCGTCGCTTGTATGAGCTTCGACCGGCAAGAAGTCATGGCGTAAACTACGCCGTCCGTTCTACTCTGGAAGTCTGATAAAGAAATAGAGCGTAATCATTGGACAAAAAACATTATTATCCGTTGAAATGTTAAAAAATAATGGATTATGGGTGGTGAATTTTTCAATTAGTATATCCATCCGAAATAAAAAGTTGATAAACTTGTAGTTGCCGTATTTAGGATAAGGTCTGCACCCCGCTTCGATGCGGGCGGCTCCATCATCTTTTCTTTTGAACTTTATCGTTGCTGGCGACTCTAATGTATAATGACTAAAACTACTCAAGACGCCGACCTAAAAAATCAAATGGTAGAGGAGGCTTTACTAATTCTAAATTCTGTCGGTTTCCTAGAGAAACAAATCAATGACAAATTCAGTCTTCTTGATGAGGCAATTAATAATAAATTATATAAAGAAGCCGAAATCCTCGAACGTCAAATCCGCGCCCTAGTGAAGAAAATCGGGCGGGAAAACATTAATATGGACATCTTTATGCTAAAATACACTACTATAGTGCATGAAAAAGAAAAATTGGTATATCATAGTGAACGCGCATAATTCATTTTTGTATGGCTCATTCCCCCGCACCAAGGACGGTAAAACGGCGGCAGTAGCGTATAAGGACGAACTTAAGAAGAAAAATAAAAGTTTAAAACTCGTAATAAAATGAACCACAACGTCAAAGCCCGTGCCCGGATACAAATTACCGTGGAGATAGATTCAGAGTCCCCTTGGGGAGCGACATCGGTTATAGGTCAATTGTATGACCAAGCGAGTAAGGAAGCGGTAGAGAAACTGATGGGTGTAATACGAAAACAAATTCCTACCGCCAAAATCATTGGAGACCCGAAGGTTATTAGCGTTATCACAGACCCAGTATGAGTTGCTCCTGTAACCCCGAAAACCCCCAAAAGAAAGCAGCCTTGGAGTTGATTAACCAAATTATCATCCTTGCCCAGATTGAAGACAAAGCCTTCCGCGACTTAAAGAGGCAGGGAAACAATAATAATGTATTACCCGCCGGAATCTCGCCGGTGGAGTTTCATTTAAAGAGTTTGAAGGAGTTAGTGGAGAAAATATGATTAACGTTTCCTATATAAAATCCTTATTTTTTATTCATCAGTCGCTTAAAGTCCCTATTACAGCGTCCATTCATTGCTCCCTTTTTAAATACAAAATCGACACAGAAATCAAGGATGGCGTCTTAGAAATTTTTTATAACGATTATAAAATCTGGCGGGAGTCACTCGTCGCGGAGCCAAACTTTTTTGGCGTTGAAACTTGCAGCGAAATCGCGAGGATTGTATCGATGATAGACGCGGGGGATATGCAATGGAAGTCTCGGTGTAGATTTGAGGTTTAGTTTTTGCTTGACATTTTAAGAAGAATCTCTTATACTGGTTATGTGGAAAATACGGAATTTACGATAAAAATAGAAGGGGCTTCGCAAAAAGCCCGCGCCTACCTCGTCTCCCACTTCAAAATCAATGATAATGACCTTGACGATATTATCCAGCAATCCACAATGAACGCCCTTAAAAATCTCCCCGCGTTTTCGGGGAAAAGCCATTTTGATACATGGTTCCTCTCCATCTGCAAGCACGAAACCTCAAAAATGTTGAGGAATAATGCCCGATTTTCGGGGATGGAAAACGTGGATTTCGGCGGACATGAACCAGAAGTATTTCAAAAAATACATACCGACGACTGCGTTAAACTCATTCATAACGCGATGAAATCCCTGAGCGAGAAGCATCACGCTATTATCAAAATCGTCTTGGAGAATTCATCCTCCTATAAAGAAATCGCCGACGTTCTTCATATTCCAATTAACTCCGCAAAAACCCGCCTTTTTTACGCCAAAAAACACTTGCGAAATATTATTGAGCGCGAGAACAACATTCCTGATTATGTATATTATTAAAAATAAAGGAGGAATTTTTTCACAAGAGCAGTCGGCATTTATAGAAGAGCATTATACTCATAAGGGTTCTCTTTTTTGTGCTACACAATTAGGTTTTACTCCACAACAAATCTGTACGAGGGCGCATCTTCTTGGGTTAAAAAAGATTTGGTTTGACGAAAAGGGTAGGAAGATTTGCGGACATTGCAAGAAATATAAAAAACCTAAAGATTTTCCAATGAGGGATTCTAAAAAAGGTAAAATATCTGCTCGTTGCCGTAAGTGTTGTACAGAATGTACGAGAGAATATCTAAAAATTCCAGCAAATAGAGAAAGGTTAAATCGCAATCGGCGTGATGCACTGAGAAAAAATCCCAGTTTTTGTATGGGAATGTTAATTTCTTGTAAAATTAGAGAAGCTATTAAGGGGCAGACTGGGGAGAAAAACAAGAATTATGCAGAAGCTCTTTTAGGTATTCCTATTATGGAATACAGAGAGTATATTAAAGATAAGTTTATAAAGGGGATGGCTTGGGAAAATTATGGTGAATGGGACATCGACCACATAAAGCCCTTATCATCGTTTGATTTAACAGACCCAGAACAACAAAAAATCTGTTTTTATCATACTAATACACAACCGCTATGGGAAGAGGATAATCAAAAGAAAGGGGCAAAAATTGTTCTCTAACGACACATATAACTTCCTACGAATAGAAAACGTAGATAAGATTCCATTCCCCTCACAGATAAAAGACAATCTCGCGGGATATGACTGGTCTAATCATACTTGGAATACTTTTGGACTTCCGGCATTTCATAGTACCTTTACTATCACCGGCGACCAATTATATTTTGAAAAAGACGCCGACGATAACATGGCTCTGCGGAAAGAAGATTGGAGTGGTCAAATTTTAGCCAGTTGCGTAATCCCGAATCCCAACAACTGCGGGGAGGTTTATTTTTTAACATTTGAACTTACATTTTGCCACGGAACTTTAAGTGCGGCGACCCTCAAAGAATTCAAGACTCAACCCAAAGTAGATTACGATACGGGTCTGGTAAAGTTCCAAACCAAACTCGCCAAGAGCATAAAACTCCGCAATTCGTGGTATTTTAAGTGGTTATATCTGCCGTACTTTTACCTTCTGAAATGGATATCTGTGGGGGTTGTTTTTGTTGTGGAATTTATATTGAGGGTATTTTGTTGGATTGTAGATTTGTTGTTGCCGATAAAGATATGAATGAAGAATTTGAGCGTTGTTGTCTACAGTGGAATCCCAATATAGAAGCAATACATTGGGGTTTAAAAATGGCAGCAATGAATGGAACTCCTACTAAATTTGATAAATTTGTTTACTGTCCTTGGTGTGGCAAGAAATTGAGTGAAAGAAAGCCCTTTAAACCATGAAATTAGCAATCATAGGCTCTCGGACTTTTAATGACTATTATGCCGCCGAACAAGTTTTTCTTAAAGAATTTCAAGGTCAAGACATAACAGAAATAGTCAGCGGCGGGGCTGTTGGAGCAGATTTAATAGGCAAAGATATAGCAGTTAATTTTAAATTAAAATATAAAGAATTTATCCCCGACTGGCAAAAATATGGTAGAAGCGCGGGTTTTAGACGTAATCAACTTATTATTGACTACGCTGATATAGTGCTGGCATTTTGGGATGGGAAATCCAAGGGGACTTCAAACTCAATAGACATAGCAACGAAACAGGGAAAGAAAGTAATAACTCATTTATTTAGTTGAATTTTCTTAATTTTAATATAATACTCTATGTCACCAGCACCACTAAATTACGGAGATGGGTCTACAGCTACCTATTTATGGGACGCTCCCGAACCCGAAGATTCAAAACATATTGACATGGGTATAGTCAGGAATATACAGTTAAAAGTTGATATTACTGATGCTTGCAATAAAGCCTGTCGAGAAAATGTATCTAATACCCCAGATTTTATCCTAGCGGAATACATAATGGCCGCACTTGACGCTTTTGAAAAAGCCAGTATCGCGCGGGAAAAGTGGTATGGTAAATCTTTAAGTATCGGCGGAAATTAATTTATGCAAACAGAAAACCAACAAGCCCTAATCAATAAAATCATCGCAGAATCGCCCAATAAGAAATGCGCGGGATGTGGGCATGAATACTTTATCCGAGCCACGATTCAAAAGGAAGTCTCTGCCGTTTTGAGCGGTACAGGCAAGCCAGAAGTTCTCCTAGCGGAAATATTACTTTGCCAAAAATGCGGGGAAAAGTCAGAACAGAATAAGATTATTTCCTAATATGCAAGCTAAGACGAAAAAACAATCCCGCCGAGACGCGAAAATCAATAAAATAGTTGTTCAAGCTCTCCAAGATTTATGGAGAAGGGATTTAATAGAGATTGAGCGGCAAATGAAAACTCATCTTGACTGCGTTGCGGGAGAAGGTTGTAAGTCCTCGTCCGAAACACTTAGTCGGTAGTTTTCTTCTGCTCCGCTAGAGGCTCGGAGTTCGGCTTGACGCTAGAAGCCTCGTTCGCGGTTTTATTCAGGGGAAGATTATGTTGGAAAGCGGGCGGGACATTTTTCAGTTCTGGCCAATTTTTAAGAATTTCCTCTTCGCTAAACCAGCCTTTGCCGTCCCATTCATCAAGTGATGTGTCGCGGTTTTCTGGAGCCACATTATCATTCAGATAAAAATCGGAAAGTGTGTTTAGTTTTAGAAGCGGGGTTTCGTCGTGACCATCAGTGTTGGCTTTTGAAACTTTAGACGCCCAGTGGTTAGGCAAATATTTTGGGCCGGGATTGTTTAAGTCGGTGGCGTTGCTATCAAAATCAACTCTCACCACGCTGCCGTCCGCAGCCTCCGCGTAGACTGCAAAGGCTTTCGGCCCCTTGGATTTAAACGGGCGGTGAAGAAATTTATCCTTCTTGGCTTTAGCGATACTCTGTGAAAAGTCGACGGTGATATTCATAATATGGATAATTACACCTATTTTTGCGACTTGGAGGCTTTTTCTTCCAAATGCTTCTGGAGCAAGTCGCCGAGATTATTCAGGGGTTTCTTCGCGCCAAGTCCGGGTTGCATCCCGCCATCATCGTAGCGTTGACCGTCCCATGCCGAAAGTTGGAAGGGGGGCGGCGTAAAACCGGAATCGAAGCTTTCCTTTGATAAGTAATTGTCCCCGACAGGATTAATTTTTGCTCCAGCCTTCTCTTCTAATTGTAGAGAGTCAACAACCCCGCCGTCATAACGAAAACCGCCTTTGTGGTCGCCGGATAAAATAGAGGTAGGGTTTTGTGCCATTGAAATCGGGCTGCTACGTCCACTCGGAAATTCTATGAGGAACGCACTATTGGGGTCGACTGCCATTTTCTCCGAAGCAAAATCTGCGTTTCGGTGGTAACTTTGGTCGAAAATATCGACTCGAATCCTGTCATTGTCAACTGTAGCCCCACTTTGAGCAAGTGTCTCTTTCGGTAGAAAATCGCGCGTCATATCCTGTGTTGCTTTAAAAAAATCTTTACTTTCTTCGTGTAAATCGCGGGGTTTGAGAATCGTTTTAACAGAACCACTTACACTCGCGGAGTTGATTTCTTGTGAAATTTTGTCAACAACGTCGGGGTTGGCTAAACGCTGTTTCCAATATTGACGGGTAAAATCACCGGGTTGCCCGTCTGCAAAAAGGTCAAGTGGCTCTCGTGAAAATCCCATATTGTTATATTACACAAAATTGTCCTTTATACTTTCTCTTATTTCTACTATAATACTCAATGAAAAAAATCCTAATCTTGTCTGCTATCGTTTTGTCAGTTTTCGCGGTATCTGCGATTGCCCAGACCAATACCGTCCCCGCAGGAACAAACGCGCCTGTAGTGACGCATAACGTCGAATCTGACGCCATCCAGTTGGTCTCTGATATCGCGCCGAATGTTGGCTGGAAGAATCTTGCGGCTCTAATTTTGAGCGTCAATCTTTTGGCTCAAGGTATTAACAACTACTATCTCAAACGCAATCCGAAGGCTCAAAACAGCACTTTAGGCAAGTTAGTGGCTCATGTCGCGGTTGACCCGATTACAGTTCCCGCAAATAAAGTGTAATTTTAGAAAATAATACTTGACATTTTCCGAAAAGTATGCAATAATTAGTTATATGAAAAAAATCCTCATTTCTCTCTCGTTTGCCCTGATGCTGGCGGCTGTTGGTTTTGGAATCGCGGGGTGTGCGACGAATGCTAATTTGGCTCCTAACGGCGCTTATTCGAATGACGCCTTCCTCTACAACGTAGATTCTGTAGTAATTTCCTCATATTCGTCCATCGATGCGTTTTTGGTTTTTGAGACTGCGAATGAAAATTATTTCAAAACGAATTCTCCCGCAACATTTGCTTTGGCCAATACGATTCGTGCTAAGACTCCAAAAATCCTCTCTGATATTAATATTGCCAGAACCGCTTATGTCAAATACTTTTCAGAAACGAATGCATCGTTTGCAGATTTGCAGTCAGCTAGTAACACGCTATCTTCCGCTTTAACAGAGATTACATCTGAGGCGACTAGCACATCAACCGTTTCAACAAACATTACCCAATAAATTTATGGCAACAACTACACAAACAACAATCGCGGTCGGAGCTAATGACCTCAGTGCAGCAGTCAACGCGCTGCTACCCGTTTTATCCGCATATATTCCGGCGGTTGCTTCGAATGCCCAATTAGTTACGTTAGGTACATCTGCACTAACGAGTTTGGCTACACTGATTGCTAATTTGCCAATTTCTACTGGGACTATTAGTGTGGCCCAACAGAGCGCTTTGCTCGCTCAGATTTATACGATTCTTTCCGGCTCGGAATTGGCTGGAAAAGAGTGGGTCGTTCAAACATAATTTAAACTTTAGTGTTCATAGAGACTCCAAGTATTAATTTATTTGGAGTTTTTTCGTATAATAAACAATGAAACTCTTTAATTTGATTATTTTAATTCTATTGATGGGTTTTTCCTGCTTTGCTCAAACCAACGCCTTTTCTAATCTCGAACTCAAATTAGAGCAGCCCTTTACGAATCGTGAATATACAGTGGAAGTCGGGGGTCTGTATGGTTTCTCCACTAGACAAGTCGGCGGTTTTGTAGATTTATATACACCTATTGGTGCGACAAATTCCGCGTTTGGAATCGGTACTTCTATAGCCTACATGGGTAGTTTTTACAACGCCAATATCAACGGCAAAATCGGTGTAGAGATTCCGCGAACGAGCCTTTATGCTTATGTTGAATCAGGCGGGGGCTTGGATTTAAAAACTTCTACACTTATTAACCAAGACTTCGCTGGACTTATATATAAAAAACAATTCACCAAAAGAATACTCACGGGGGGCGTGGCTATTGGGAAAATTTCTAATTATAATGGATGGATTTTGGCATTTGGCGCGAGTTGGACTTTTTAGTTAGTGTAATTAGTTGGGTGAAGAAGTCGAAAACTAAATACATTCTAATAATTTCGGGAGGTGGCTGCAATGGCGAGTTACCAACACACCTAATCAAAGAAATTGAACGGGTTAGCGGTAAAAAATGTTGTGATATATTTTCGATGATTAGCGGCACTAGCATCGGGGCGATTGTCGGAGGGCTTTTATCTATTGGAATTCCTAGTCAAGACTGCCTCCAATTCTTTTCTGATAATGCTCCTGTAATTTTTCATAGAGAATGGTATGATTTCGGCTTGTTTTCTCCAAAGTATAAAGCTGGTATTATAGAAGGAATTCTTAAAGGAAAATTCGGGAACAAAACCCTCAAAGATTGCAAAACAAAATTACTTATCCCGACTTTTGACCTCGTTTCAGAAGACCCTTTCTTTTTTAAGAGTTTTGACGGCAAAGATTATCCTCTTTGGGTAGCGACTCGTGCCAGCAGCAGCGCCCCACTATATTTTCCTGCGTTCAAACACGACGGTCATGTATTTTTTGATGGTGGATTGTTCGCGAACAACCCTGAAGTTTGCGCTTTGGCCGAAGCTGTTAAGTTGGGTTGGGATTTAAAAGACATTAAAATTCTTTCTCTAGGATGCGGCGATGTCCCCGCAAAAGATAATCCAGAGCAGTATATCAACTGCGGTGCTTTAAAAAATTTAATTAAAGTATTCTCAATTCTCTTTACGGGCGGAACAGAAGATTCAGATTATCAATGCAAACAAATCCTCGGAGACAACTATCTTTCCATTAACCCAAAAGTAAAAAATCCTCTGGGACTTGATGACACTTCTCCTAAAGCACTTCAACAACGCGACGAACTTGGCCGCGAATGGGTCAAAAACCACTTCTGGCAGATAGAAGAGTTTCTCAATTTAAAATAATCCCCGTACTTCTACTAATAGTACAACACCTAATCAGGTCTTAACCTAATTTTTGTGTAAATAAAGGATGATTATACCTATATCGTCCGCCGAGCCAGTGTATTACATCGTGGGGATTATTACCGCCGCCGTGACATTTATACCACTTGTATTTCATAAATTTATGAAACTTATACGGGCTATCAAATCTAAATTCCTCTATTACGAAGAAATGCAATCTAAAATTGAAAAAATCTTCCTCGAAGTCACTCCAAATCACGGAACTTCAATCAAGGACAAAATCAACAAATCTTTTGAACAGTTAGCCAAGAATACAGAATTGACAGAAAAAATCTTCTACCGCCAAAGATGGATGTTAGATAACCAAGATGTCGCCATTTTCGAGAGTGACGCCGAAGGAAAATGTGTTTGGGCTAATACCGCGTATCTTGCCTTGGTTAAGAGGGATTTGGCATTTGTGTTGGGAGATGGATGGAAAAATATTGTAGAAAGCAATGATAGGGAGCGCGTGATACATAATTGGATTGCTTCGGTAAAAGACGGAATTAACGCCGAAGACACTTATAATATCGTAGATGGAGAGGGGAAGATAATAAAAGTATTTTGCGCGGCCTGTAAAACCGAAAAAACAGGGTACATTGCTTCTATTAGGTTGATTAACTCAACTGACGCGATTAAATACGCGATTAAAGACGCGGCTCAATTAATTACTACTGCCAGCGAAAAGGCTTCTAAAGATATTGAGATAGCGGCAGATACCGCTTCGAAAATACTTACGAAACACGCCAACGAAGCAATAGAAACACTTTCTAAACGCGCCCAGATTGCTGCTGAATTGTTGAAAACGAACGCCGAATCGTTAAAAAAAGCAAATAATTCTTGACTTTTCCCGAAAAATACCCTACTATTGGGTATGCCAAAGTCGTTTTTTACCCAGTTTTCAGAGTGTCGCGCCAAGTGTCTAAATAAAAAGACCAAATTTTTCTCTTTTAAAAAGAACCCCGATTTACTCCCTGCGATTCCTTCTCCCAAAATGTTCCAACTGATAAAATCAAACAAATGGCAGGGCGTGACTTTATTGAGATGTTTTAAATTCGGCGGGATTTGTTCGGGCGGGAACGTAAAGTGTCGAGCAATGCGTGGTCTTCCCGCAAGAGAAGTCGATAAAAGGTTTCAATAATTATGGACAAATACAATCCCGGTCGAGCAGCGAAACGCGCGGAACTAAAACGCCGCCTAGTGGAATTCCACGGCGGGGCCTGTCAAGAGTGTGGCTACAAAAAATATTTGGGAGCTTTACAATTCCACCACAAAGACCCCGCGAAAAAGAAATTCGGCCTAGGCGAATGGCTGTGTCATAATTTTGAGATTCTGAAAGAGGAGTTTAAAAAATGTAATTTACTCTGTGCAAATTGCCACGCGGAAGAAGAGGCTGGAATATGAGTGATAAAGAATACGCCGTCGAATACGCGAAAGATAACGTCAAAAACGCGGAATCACGCCTTCGCGAAGCTAAGAAAAATTTGGAAGAGGGGTATAAAAAGTCCCAAGCACAAGTTGAACAGGCTAAGTCCGATGCAGAACGCGAATATACGCGACTCAAGGAAGAAGTCACCCGCGCCCAAAATTCAGTTGATATTAATAACAAATATTTACAATCCCGCGAGGCTGACTTAGAGAATGGTTTTGACAAATAATTTATGAGAACCCAACAAGACGAACAAATTTCGGAAATTCTCGATGATATCCGCGACGAACTTGAAAACGCCAATAGCCACAACCAAGTAAATTTACCTTGGGATTTTTATAATGCAGTCCGGCATTTGGTAAAAGAGGAGGACAGGGTGGAACTTATGGCAAAGAAGTGATTTTTACAAATACTCAATGTAAATTAATTTATTTAAATAATTTTAAAATAGAAGAGCAATAGTATCGTGTAAATATGAGAAATGTCCCTCTCATTTACCCTCAACCAAATAGAATATTTTATTGAGTTTCTAGAAAATGGCAAGATACAATTTTACTCCTTTACCCTCCAAAAAGTGGTTGCGTGTTATCCCATCAACATCGCTCGCGAGGATTTCGCACAATGGCCGGAGGAGATAAGAGAAGGAATAAAGGGATTTTTGTGGTTGAAATGATTGAATTTGTTAAGGAAAATGAGAAAATTGAAATATTTGAATTATTTGCTTGTTATTTTGTGAAGTTCAGTGTAAGATATAACAGTTAAATGAAATTTAGTACGACAATTAGTATGCAGCGCGAACCCCTCATAAAGGGTTATTCGCCGTCATTACAACATAATTGTTGGGCGGGGGATAGAAAATAAATGGGTGACTAGGATTTAGAGAAAATAAGTAATAGTCGCCCTCGAAAAGAAGTTTTCGGGGATTTTTAGTTTTTGGGTAGTTTTTTCTGATAAAAGCTGCAAGATGGAATAAAATCCGTGAAATTCGGACGTAGAGGCAGAGTGTCAAATCACAGAGCCGGTAGCAGTCGGACTCTCGAAGCAGCACTGACTATCACCAACGAGAGGTCATTATGATGGGTTGAAAGACTTGTTGTTTTTGAATTTAATTTTTAATTTTGCGGAGATGATGTAAATGGGTAAACATAGAAAATTCCAAACTTTCCTATCAGGACTCCCAAGCCTGTCTCCGCGCCATTTTATATCTGAAAAATAAGGGTAAGTTATCATTGTTAATGAGTGAAGAGAAATTCCGCTTATCAAACTTTTTCTTGAATTTGGGGAATGGGATTGCCTTGGCGTGGTCGCCGCACTTGCAATGCGAATACAGACGAGTTCGACGCTCGTATTCTCCACCATCGTAGTTTGAGATAGCGGCAATTCTAGTACGCTGTAAACGTACCGCCTTCGGGCTTCACTCGTTCGAGTCGAGTAACTACGACCACTTTTCGCAAGAGGATAGAATCGCTTGCCCGACGCAAGGAATTGCGTCTCTCTTTTATCAGGTGCGTATAATAACGGCTAATTTCTCAGTTTGTGAAACTGACTAACCGAGGTCGGCACTCGGCCACCTGACCATTTAAAATTTGTCGCATGGTTGCGGTACGACAAAGCGGAGAAGTAAGTTAGTCGCGGTGAGAGGTTTACTGGTTTAGTCCCAGAAAAATCAGCGATTTCCGGTGTAATTCTTCCTATGGAATATACGCCCAATACCCCCGAACAAAACGCGGAATATTTTGAAAGCCAAGACCATAAGACATGGCAGAAATTGGCCGGATTAAACGACTACTCCCCCGATGGGATTCAGGAAACTGAACCACACTACGCAGAATGAGGGCTGAGAAAACTCGGCTGATACATGCTGGCTCCGATGACGATTGGAAATGGGGTGATTTAGTTTACGGGTTTTTAATGGCCGACTTTAAAACACAACCGCTCGAAAGTTTTTTAGAGAATCAGGAGAGTTTAAACTTCACGCTGGGAGTAGTTAGCCGTTTTGAATGTCCTGATTACGACGTTTTGAAAATCGAGTCAAATTGTGACGCCGCGCAGCAGTTACATTATAATTTAAAAAATAATTTCCGCGATTCGATAGCGACCAGTTTTCCGATTTATCACCCACATTGTACGCTTGGTTACGTTAAAAAAGGCGCACACCCAGAATTAGATGGGCATTCGGCCTTCGCGGGGAAGAAGTTTTCTGTAAGCTCTCTTCTCTACTCCCCGCCGGATAGGGCTGGAAGAAAATATTTGAAATTAAGAAAATAAGTGTAATATAATCGTATGGAAATCTCAACCGCGAAAATAATCTGTCAGTGTGATTCATGTAAGGCGACTTTGAAAAAAGACGACGGCGACCAAGATAAGTTTATCAAAGCCACTCTCGAAAATGGTCGCGGAAAGAATCAGGATTATTTCTACTGTGATGAGGAATGTTTACGGACTCATCTTAATGCTCGCGCGAAAAGAAATCGTTCCCGCGCCTCTATTATTGAAATAGAGTTCGATATTCCCGCAAAATTAAAAGCTACAGCCTCACTCGCAAAATGTTCCAGATGTGGAACTATTGCCAACATCGCCACCCAACCAGAAATTTGCATGGGCGCGGTCAAGTGCGAAAAATGCGGCAATCCCGTAACGCAAGCAACGGCATTGGAAACTAATCCTCGATAATTTTTATAGATGCTTGATGTAGCGGCTCTGCATGGTTCTCTTTGAAAGAACACGTTTTGGCTCGACCCCAAAAGCATCTTCCATTTCGGACTTATGGTGAAAATGAATATCGCGCTAGGTTTCTACCCTTGAGTTTCTGGTTTAATTCCAGATAGGTCCACCATTTGCACCAATTTCTCCTTGACAAATCCCGAAAACTCCTTTACTATTGAATTATGAAAGAAACAGCAACAGAACTTGAATATTTGTCGTGGTTCCGCTGTAACGCCGATTTCGGCCCCGCCGACCAAGATGTAATTGATGACATGAATCGCCAGTTCAAAGAGGAAACTGGCAAGGAACTCCCAGAAGGATGGGAATGATTTACAACGAGTGACCTTATTGCGAACGGCACAGCATACGGATTTAAACCCCGTGG
>Ga0302280_1000411_pt1 | contig 38006 bp, 62 predicted proteins | sample III_Fen_E1_1_FD_198771 | JGI IMG/M metagenome (GOLD analysis project Ga0302280, IMG submission 198771) | Peat permafrost microbial communities from Stordalen Mire near Abisko, Sweden - III_Fen_E1_1 | ecosystem: Environmental > Terrestrial > Soil > Wetlands > Permafrost | place: Sweden: Abisko... | reverse complement strand
AATAGATTAAATGGCAGCGAAGCACCCGCATTAGCTCCTTGGTTGGTTGTATCTGCGGTTTGTAGGGCAGTGGCTCCCTGTGCAACAGGGGAGGTCGGAACGCTGGTTCCTGTATTGCTTGACGGCGCATTGAGCGTCTGAGTTGAGGCGATGCGAATTTCTTTAAAACTCACAGAAAACTCGGTGATATATTTGCTCTTTTCGTCCTGATAAGCAGCGATGCTTTCAATGGCCATATTGGTCATAAATTCCCACGGCGTTTGAATTCCCATGAGAGTCCCGGATTGCATCAAAGACTTAAAATAGGTGTAGGCATTCTGCTGATTTTTCGTGTTACCGAATGCGCCTAATACGTTTTGCACGAGACCGTAAATATTGGATGTTGATGTCAATGCTGATTCGAGTGTTGCGGTGCCATTTGAAGCAGAAGTGAACAGGCTCTGTGCCTGCTGCGCGCCATTGGTGAGGGCAGGCAAATATGCCGATATCGTGGTCAATTTCTGTGCAAGCGAGTTTATCACGGAGGGATTATTGCCCGGCGCGCTATAGACAAGCTCGCCCACATATCCCTTAAGTGTGACGCGCTTTGGCTTGATGGCAATATGATCCTGAACTGCAAGATTCAACTCGGTATAATGGTCAGTTATATCCGCCGATAAAAGGGCAATGGACTCTCCCTCGGCATTGAAAACGAGGCCACCCATACCAAAAGCGGCAAGAGGAGCAACGATATACTGCTGCGCAAGCGTGGTAATCGCGCCGAGCGAATTGGTGATGTTCCCGCTGCTGATTTGCGTGCCTAGATTTGATAATTGTGATGTAAGGCCCATTACCGTGATGCTCCCCATCCTTGCTGCGCGAAGGTCTGTTTAATGGCATTCGCGGTTGCAGCGCCATACTCCGTCGGGCTCGCACCGGCTGGCAATTGGTTAGTTACGTTTATGTGAACAGAGCCTGCAGGAATTTCATAATCATTACGCACCAGTTTTTCTGAATCAGTTTCTGACTTTCTAGTTTTTAAGGCAGCACCAACCTGTTTAAACATGCCTCGTGTGAGTTCATAATTTATTGCTTCCATTTGTTCTTCGCTTGATCCTCTTGGATTAAAGCCAGCTGCCTCTAAGGCTGCAATGCGATCGCGATGCCATTGTGCGAGTCCATACGCTTCTTTCGGGGCGCCCTTTGCTTCATCGCCATGCCCATAATGATTCGGAATTAAACTGCTCTCTCTTTCAAGGTTATCAACAATCCCAGCCGCCTGCTCTGGCGACCAGCCCTTGCTCTGGAAATAGCTAAGTGCGACGCTTGGCGCATCCTTCGCATTAGATGAAGAAGCGGGCGCAGATTTCCTTTGTGTGCCATCCCCCCATGCGATTTGGTGAATTATATCAGCATTGGCGGTTGGATCGGCAACGGTCAAAATTCCTTCCCATAGAGCATGCCCGGTGTTCGTTAGCCCCTTATCAACCGCTGAAACGGTTTTACCCCACCAGCTATCATTATAAGTGAGAGTGCCTTCATTCGCACCTTTGAGGAAATCTGCTATTTTCTCTGCAGGAACACTGAGCCAACTGGCCTTGAGCTGGTTAAAATTTATACTTAAATCGGCAATCGCTTTATTATAGCGTGCGAGGTTATCTGTATCTTGCTGCGAAATTATTCCCTTCGCCATTCCCTTTTGCAGCTCTTCTTCGGATTCAGCCAGAGCATTCACTGCGCCTGCGGTGCCGAATATGGCCGTTGCCCATTCCGTTGCGCGCGCAATGCCATTCACGCCGACTACTCGCGCCCAGTTTTCCCGTACTCGAGCAATGACCTTTTCAGGGGTATTGTCAGCGCCGGTGACGCCAAACATGCCCGCCTCATTACCACCTCGGCCGGTCTGCATGGCATTGATATATTCGGCCAGATGCTTGACGGATTGCAGTCCCTGCTCATAGCTAACGAGAGGATTTGCCTCATGCATGGCAGCCGCCCATCCTTGAGCGGAGCGCTGATTTACGCCTAACTGCACGCTGAGATTTTGAAGTTCTGTCGCTGTATCGGCCGCACCATTAAGCAGCGCAGTAAAGCCGCCGATTGATACTGTTATGCCAGCCAACTCAAGCATCGTAGATGCAACGCCTTTAAGTCCGGCCTGAAAGTCTTTAAGCTTCGTATCATCGACATCGAAGCCGAGACTGACAAATAATTCTCCGATACTTCCTGCCATGATAGCTCCTATTTTTCTTTGTTTAGAGCAATGTATTCCTGCTCGTAATCGTACACAAAGTTTTCATATTCTAAAATGGACTGTACCACATTTACGGGAGCATTTAAAATATCTTGAGGATTGCCATTGAAATACCCCTCCTTTGCCAACTTAATGGCAGTAAAAATGCAGTCATCTTTTATGATGATGCGGGGATGTTTTCTTTCGTTGTTTTCAGGAATCCTAGCTTCTTTAATACTGAAGATAGGCTCTCGACGAAAGGGCCGATATTTATCTCTCCGCATGCCTGGGCGATGGCGTGATAATCTTTGCGCGCCTCAACGTTGTCGAATGTAGATTTAATAATTTTCTGGCCGTTATACAGGCAGCGATTCAAGCAGGGCCACAAAGCAGCCTCGACTGCATCGCTACTATCAATAACGAGCGCGCTCATGAGTAAATCACTAAGGCCGCATTTTATCAGCTCACGCTCCACGGCTTTTTTCAATTCATTCGCGGCTTCAAATGAGGCGGGGTTTATGACAACGATAGCGCCAGATGGAGCGGTGAACTCAGACATGATTAACCTATTGTGCGGATTGCGCTTGCGAATTTGACCATGTAGATGGCTTCACCCTGCGCTGTGTCGCCAGAAACGTTTTCCTTGCCTTCTACGGGCTTTGTAATGACGCCGCCCGATAAGGTATAAACATCGCTGATAACATTGCCCTGGCCATCGCCGAGGCGTTTCACGAAGGTTCCGGCCAGCAAAGTCGTGGACGGGAAATCGGCGGGCTGTGAATTAAGTATGCCCATCATGAACTGATCGTCGCTCGAACCGCGCATCAGCTTCAGCGTTAAATCGCCATTGAAGCCCTGAGCGTTCTGGGCAAACACGGTATTGCCATTTTTGCCTGTCTTGCGATTTACCAGCTCATTCGGGAACGTAATATTTGTCACGTCATCGAAGGCTAGATCGTTAAACACATTGCCGTTGAGCGTCAAAGTGTCGTTACTGGTAACGGTATATGTCGTCATTAAAGCCTCCTGATTATGCGTTTATTACGGCCAGAACATTTCCAGACTGAATTGCGCCAGAGCGTTTAGCTGCGATTTGTACCAGCGGCGCGATGCGTGCATTGCGATTAGCCGAGCTTTGCTGCGCGATGGGGGTTGAGAAAATGTAATATCCAACCTGAGCAATATTATTGATGAATACTTGCGGCGAACCGAATGTTTCAGAGCTATTCCATGCGCCCGGCGCAAACTCGCCGTTCACTACGAATTGCTGCATCACCTGAGCATAAGCTGATTTCAGGCCATTCATGCCGGGCTCTGTCTGCGGCACCTTGGTATTTGTGGTGGCAAGATAATTGAATCCAGCCGTCTGCAAGGCGAATAGCAATGCTAAATCGGCGTATTGATTATCGAAATAATCATTGGCACCATTGGAAAGGATCGCGGGGAATCCCGGATATTCGCAATAGATGTCCGCGCCGGATGCAATGCTCGCCGTATATACGGTCTGCGTAATGCCAGGATCGGGGCTGATGGTTGCCAGCTGCTTAAGGTTCTGCGTGCTGACAGTATTGCTTCCCGTGTAATCAGTCGACACACCACGGCCGACATAAGCGGCTTTATATAGGTTTGCGGCTGCTTGGCTTACAGTATAGAGCAGGCAGCGAGTCTGCTTTTCATTCGCCTGCTGAATCGTTGTAATTACACCTGCATTATCGGCCGTGCTGCAGAAATGAGTATAGAACATCATATCCTGCGCTTGAATGGCGGTGGCCGCCGCTTCATAGGCGGTGTCTTCGAGATTTACGTTTGTCATTACATGCGCGAAGAATACCTGCGGCAAGAGGCGTGCAACTGCGGTGGCGATTGATTCACCCGTGCTATTCGCACCGGCAACTGATGCGCCGGCCGAGGTATTGAAATAGGTCGATCCAGTTAAATCAGTTCCGCTGCCTGCATAGGCTGCCAGAGCAACGGTGCTTGAAGTGCCTACCTTTTTGCTGGTGATGACCATATCTGAGCCGGATAACGTTACTATCGCATTCGGCAGCGCATTCTGCATCACGGCAATGATATCGGAAAGTGTCACACAGAATGAGAAATTGAGGTTAGCAAGGTTATTGATTACGCCGTCAATGGTAACTTTCAGATCGCCGTTCGTTACGGCAATAAGCGTTGCTAGGTTTGCTGTGAGGCTCGTCGACGTAAAATGGCCGCTGGTTGCTGACACTGCGGAAATCATGGGCGCAATATTGAGAATGCCACCGCCGCTTAGGATATTAGGTGATTGAGCGAAAATCGCATTTGCCATCGCAGCGGTTACGCTATTCGTACCCCAATCTGCTGCTACCTGAGAGGCAGATACATAATCAGCGAATCCATTGATGTTTAGCTGATTATTGACCGGCGTTTCATTGCTCAGAATCATAACGCTATTAACGTTAGGCAATCCCGTGCCTTGTGGCGTTTCTGTGATCGTTACATTGATGACATTTGAAATCGGGATAATGTTTGCCGTCATAGGACTGTGCCTCCGTTAAATTTAATTTTCAGTGCCGTAATAGTTGCCTTGGCTATCAACATAAATGCTCAAGCCATCTTCGGTCGCATAAAATGAAGATGAAACCGAGGAAATATTGAATTCTAGCAAAGGCGTGTCCGTACCGATTGTCGTTTCGTCATCCGCGCGCGTGGTAAAATTATCGTAATAATCGCCAAGCGGTGAATTTAATATCGTATCTTTACGATACCACACCAACACAGGTTGCACAATCGTATATCTATTTAGCTGAGAACCGCCCTCTGCATATGATGTATCGGTGATGCTTTGCGGGATGCGTGCAATTTTAAAATTGTTCAATTCCTGCTGCTGCTGAGCATAGAAAGACTGCATGGCCATGATGACTTCGGGCCAGCGCGTTATGCCGTCATTCGAGCGCGACCATATATCGATTTGAACGTTCTCGCGCTGCTGTAGCTGCGATATCTGATGCTGCACGGCCACGGAAGGATCGCCGCTGGTTTCCTCGACCATATATGTCGAATTACCCACAGGGAAAGCCCAGACAATGCCCACTGAGATATAAAGGCCATTGTCATTCGGAATTACCTGGTTTTGATTTCGCACCCACACAGCCCCTGCAGGAAGACCCATTTCCCGCACGAGAATATTGACGATGTATTGCGAGGAAAGGAGGTTCATTATTGGTAATCAGTAACAAGGTGGTATTCAAGGAATCCATTCAGTGCGTAATCTAGCCGCGCCATGACTTTGTAATTACGTCCCTGCCATACTATCACATCGTTCGTCTCAAGAACACCGGGAAGGCGGCAGTGTATTTGCAGCCATGTCCACGCGCGCTGTCCTTCAGGCTTCAGTACGATTTGCTTCGGTGATAAGGGCTGAATCGTTCCGACGAATAAAACCGACGTATAGGCAGTGCTTATCAGGCCGTTCGTATTTGTCTGCGTTGCCTTGTCGAGCGTTATGGGTTGCATCCATCCTGAGAACGCAGCGAGCATCTGCGGCATGCCTGATATCTGGCTGAGATTTTTCATTTCGCGCTTCCTTTCGATACGACATCGCTGGTGATAGCATCACGTAATTCGCCTTTATCTATAAGGGGCTGTTCGCTTTTTTTACCTTTTACAAAAAATGGTTTTCCCGATTTTTTATTTTTCATCCATCCCCCATTTATTGTAATTTCTGCATTGGGGGACCATTGCCCGAAGCCGCCCGTTTCAAAGGCGCGCTGTATTATTTCTTCTGCGGCAACGCCGAGTAGCGCCATAACCTTTTTGTAATTACGAGCAGCAAACGCTGCTTTCACATCATTGGCACTCAAGGCTTTAATCAGGTCTTTGCTCTCATGCTGCAGAGGCATTGAGAGAAAATCACGTGGCGGTATATTATTGGTAATAGAACCAAACATCTGAATGAATCCTAATTGCGCATTGCTTAGCCCGCTATCACCGTCTATTTGGCCTGCTTTATCATTAATGATTCCTACGCGCGTCACGTATTTATCTCCTATGGCTTTCTTAATATCGTCCAGACCATCGAGATTAAAGCGAATCTCCGTCTGCTTGCTCATGGATTCGTTCTCCCGAACACAGGCACAAAATTGCCCGCCAGATTGGGGAGTGCCATAGCAAGGTATTTCATGCCGTATGACGATGACGTGTATTGCGATAGAATCGGGCTATCCATATAGCGTTTGGGAATGCTGTAAGCCTCACTCACGCTTCCGACGCTGCGCGATGATACGGGAAACGCGCCGGTGCTGTTAATGCCTTGTGATGAAGCTTTCAAGTCGTTGCACAAAAAATGGGCCGTGCAATACAGATATGCCAGTGTAATCACTGCATCTGTCGTGAATAGCGCCTGATTGAACAACACCTGCGCTTCGGCAAATGCGTTGGTGATATCTTGGTCTTGGACATAATTATTTATATTATCGGCTGTTACCTGCCACACGGTGGGATCGCTACCAGGCGTGACGTTCTCCGTGCCATTTACGAGGCAGGTGTAAAACAATAATGTATTTGGATAATAAACTTCGGTACCAGCATTATAAAGCTGATCCGATACATAGGTGATTGCATCCAAGTATGGGAAATCTCTTCTGAACTGGGCTTGAAATTGCTGAACCGTGATCGTGGTCAAGTCCATTGAGATTTCCCCTAGGCATGCTTATTTAACGAACTTTTTAATGCTGTCGACGAGAGCGGAAGCAACAGGCGTGTTATTCTGCGTGGCAAGAGGATCGGGGCCAGCGCTCTGCTTATCCTGCGCATCCAGTCTGGCCTGCTGCTCTGCCATTATCTCAGCGCGGATTTTATCACGCTCTGCTTCGACGGCTGCCTTAACAGCGGCGTCTTTTACCTTCTCTGATTCTTCAATAGTGATGCTGGTCGGCGCTACCACTGGATTTACCTTTTCATCAAACTGCTTTTTTACATCCTCAAGGCTCAATACTTCCTTTGGGAATAGGCGCTTAATTTTATTAGCGTCTTCTTCATGGAAAGACATGGTTTTCTCTGGGCCGAAGTTATATGTGATCGGTTTATTTTTATCATCAAACTGGTCTTTATGATAACCAGAAATTACTCTTTTTCCTTTGTTGAACAATGTAATCATTGGATAATCCTCTTTATGAAAAAGCCCCCCGATTTTTAGGCCGGGGGGGGTGAGTTGTACCGACTATGTGTCAGCATGGGGGCAAGAAACTTAAACGTGGAAAGAATAATAACGCATTTCAAGCGGACGGTATGCAAGAACGCCTGTGTATTCGCCGTAACCAACGTTCTGGAACTGGAAGCCGTTAATCGTGTTCTGCAGGGTGTTGGTGTAATCAACCGGAATATCCATACGCAGAGAATCTTCGTTGTAGTTAAGAAGCGTATAGATGTTCTTATTGAGCCCGGAAACATTGGCATTGTTCACTTCATCAGCATAAGCGCAAGGCAGAATCTTGAACTTAGGATTCATCGTGATTGTTTTGAATGATTTTTCCAAATATTCAAGCATGCTGATATTCGGGTAGGTGGCGCTTACGGGGGTCATTAAACCATCGTAATCCAATTCAGGAATGATGAAGTGAGTAGGATAAGTGGTGAAGGCTGCATTGCTACGATAATCAGCAATAATGGCTTGTACGAAAGCAGCGAAATTTGCAGGCGTAAGAGCATTGATGTAGCCGGTAATCAAAGAAGTGTTGGTATTCACGTTGGCCTGAGTCAGAAGGCCCATAACAGCGGTATTGCTGGCTGAACCGAGGAAGGCGATGCGCTGAATACCCAAATCCCAGTTCGTTTTGCGTGAACGTTCTTTCTCTGAAATCAAATCCCAGTTGCCGGACTTTGCAGCCTTACGCAGGTCAACGAAAGACCAGGTGATCTGCTTTGCCCAATCGATAATGGGATTGTAAACGCCGCTTACGCCAGCATCCGCTTCAGCAAGACGACTGTTGTTTGAGCCGGTATTTAAATTGCCGGTTTCAAAGTCTGCAGCGATGTCATAGCTGAGGTAGGTCAGAATCTGGTCAGACCATGCATTTTCACCTACGCGAACCGGCACGTAATCAGCCGGTGCTATCTCGAAGAACTTCTGTTCTACAATGCTCTTTGAAATAGCCGTGAGCGTCGTGATAGGAAGGTCAAAACCGAGTGAGTTGCGGAATTCACGGTTAAACTGATTCTGAAGGAATAGCGCACGCTCTGCTTCACGTTGGTTCAGCTCAACGTACTCGCCTTTCAGATTTTGAACATTTGTCTTTAACATTTGATAGCCTTTCTTCTGAGTTGAACCCTAAGTGGTTAAAAATTAAACCTGTTGATATGTGACAGTGAACGTTATCGAAGTTCCGCCGGTTTGAGCTGTGCCATTATTAGCTACATTCAGACCTTCGCCTGCTGGCAACGCGGCAGCATAACCTGTTCCGAGCGTTGTATTGCTTGATGCTGGGGTCAGAACAGCGCCAGTCGTCAGACCAGCTTCTGCGATAGTTGTAACGGCGACCGTCGTTGCGCTTGATTCAAGCTCTACACTCGTGCCTGTTGCAAAGTTTCCAGCAACACGCGCAGTATAATTTGTCACTGTTATTTTCTTGCCAGCGATAGCAGGAATGATTACAGCGCCAGCGTTAATCTGTGCGAGTGTGGCGAGTACTGTTATCGTTTGAAGACCGGCGTTGTCTGGATTTGCGACAACAGTTGGCACCTTGATATACACGCGGATAAGGTCGTTTGCATTGACCGCCGTATCAAGCGCGATACCGACAACGGGATTGATACCCGCTGATGGCGCGATCTGATTTGTTGCATAGGCAACTTCAACAGAAGCACCACGAGTAATAGCGCCCGTTGCGGCCATCCACATAATGCTATCATTCATCGCAAGTTCAAAGTTGGAAAGAGCAGGATAATCCTGGTCTTTTACGTTGCGGATAACAAAGCCGAATGTCTGGTCCGTATTTGCGGCAAGTGCCACGAATTTAGGAAGACCTCCTGCAGTCGTGGTGATTTTCACAGCTTGGCCAGCAATCAAAGCAGTTGCCTGCGATGAATCAACCTGACCCGTGATTACATTACCATGATCGAGATCGATCTGGCCCTGTACCGTGGTTTGTGCAAATTGGTTAATATTTGGTTGAGTTACTGACATCTGCTTGTCTCCTGTTGTGATTTATAAAATATCTGGTCGTATCGTCGTTATGCTTATTCTGCTGAGCCGTAGCGTTTTTTGCCGCGAATCATTTTATTCTGAGGAGCCTCAACGGGGGTTTCTGTTTTCTGCGCGGTGTTATGCGCATTCATCAGTTCTGCATAAAACTTGGAGTTTTCCTTGTCTTCCTCAGATTTCTTTTTCTTTTCTTCCTCTTCAGCGTTTTTGCTCTCGTTTTCCTTCTTTTCGGCTTCGTCCTTTTCTTTTTTCTTTTTTTCTTCCTCTTTTTCCTCAGCGTTTTTCTTCTCATTCATCTTTTTGTAACGATTCATGAGTTCTTTGAGGGGCATTTTCTCGCCATCGCATTCGATCATATCGTCTTCGTTGATCTTCTCTTTGGCTTTCTTTTCTTCTTCCTCTTCATTCTTTTTAACGGCGTTCAGCATTTCAACTACGCTGATCGTTTTGCCATCAATTTCGACCATCGTATCATTGTCGACGGTACTGACTTCTTCCTTCTTGAACTTGAAAAACTTCATGATGGCATTTCCTTTCGTTGGGTTTGAATTGTGTAGTATTCGGGTATTTTCTAGCTCTTTACGCTTAGCTTCCTGATAATTTCTGAATTGCTCAGGGCTCATAATGCAGGCTTCTTCATATCGCGGATTAGGCACAATTGCAAGGTGCGTAAATTCTGCGTTCAAGACTTCGCGATTGAACGGACAGTTATTTTTCGTTCCGCCAACGCCGAATTGCGTGGGGCGATATGCATTAGAAACTGACCATCCATTATCGATTGCTTTGTGCGCGGCATCATCAATTGCAATGCATTTAAACCATGCCCATCCATCGAGCTCGTTATAAAAACTTTCAGTAATCCATCCATCGGCATCTTCTTTAATGCTATCAAGATTCACGTTCTGATGATGGATATAAATCGGCTTATTGACGCCGGTGGGAATCATTTTTTTGATTGCGTCTGTGTCTACGAGAACGATTTCGTCCTCATATCCGCATGTTCCCGGCTGCATGTGGCGCGCATAGAATGTGCGGGGAAACTGGCTGGCATTTTGGTTTTCTGCAATTGTCATGCGAATAAATATCGCATAAATCACAAGTTCGCACCATTAAAATTTTATCTAACAAGAGCAATCGCGGTGCACCGGCAACCATAATCCTCGCCGGGATTGTTGCGCGCGCCTGTTTTCTTATTTGTAACTGGAGGCGAATCATAGCGGAATATTTCCCCGTTTAATTCGCGGTGATCGTGCCGCACGCGCGAGTCATGACTGGTTGACCATTTATATTCTTCAAGGCCGAGCGCGGTATATCTCGTCTCTCTGAATTTCGCCATGAGCATCGATGTTTCCTGATGCGCGAGGAAAGTGGCGTGGGATTTACTCGCGCCATAACTATCCTGCAGCATCTTGATTAAACCTTGCGCGCGACCGCCCGCTAATGTGTGAGGCTGTATCTCTTCGCGCAGTTTCAATATGGTTTCGTCCGCCCATCCCTTGATGTAGAGATTCAGGTTTTCTCCCCATTCACGCGCTATGATATCACGCTGCGATGCAGTGAGTTTCGGCGCAATGGATATCGATGCAACGCTATACTGGAATGATTGCTCCATCATATCGACGGTGCGCGCATATTGCTCCGGCGTATCTGACAGATCCATGATTTTATTCAGGTCAATGTAATTTATTTCGGTTAGCATCGACTGGCGCATCTTATCTGCCCGGTCGCGCGCGCTCGCAACTGCGAATGATACCTGCGCCGGTACCAGCTCAGGATTCAGCTTCCACGATTTGCGAAATGAATCATATTCAGCGCCAAGCAGCTTCAGCTCTTTGCTTATGGACGCGCTATAGGTTCCATAGAAGCGGCCGTCAAGATACCATACAAGGCCCTGTCGGATGGCATTAAGCAGCGCGCTCAACGAGTTTGTGATTTCTTCTTCGCCTATGGCAAGTAATAGGGGATTATACACCGTCTCTCTGAGCAAGCGCATAATCTCACTCTCGACTGGCGCAACGTATCGCTCTTTGAGATATAGCGGAGGCAGATAGCGCATGGCCTATTCCTCTTCGGGTGTTTTCTTTCCTGCTTTTCCGGTCGCGCCCTTGACTGAATAATCACCTTCGATGGGAGGAAGTAAGTCGTCACTTTCATCAATTTCAATACCGAGCAGAGAATCTTTGTTTATGCTCTTCTTGCCTTCCATTGGCTTTATAAGGCCGGACTGCACTGATGACATAACACGGTTAAACTGGCTGTCCTTGACTTCTTCTTCCTCTTTGGCGTTGAGGATGCGCAGCGGATTAAATTCGATCATCAGGTCATCAGGCTGAAATCCGAATAGCTTCTGGCAGCAAATGCTAAGCACGTCCACCACGGTGAACTTGTTCTTATTGCGGATTTCGCCTTCGAGCATGCTGTTGTAATTCTCGATGTCATCTTCTCCTGAGTTAAACCCGGCGGCGCTTATTCCGAAAAGCTTACTCATGGGCATTTTTAGATCTGCTGCGATGCCTTGACGTATTTGCTGCAACACTTCAGAGAGGCCGCTAAATGTCATCTGCTTTTGAATGTAGTCGTCGTTTGAATCCATTGTGAGCGCATTATTATAATTCTTCATCTGGTTTGCCATAGCGATACGCTTGGCGATGGCATTCGTCCCGGCATTGGTGAGCAGAGAATCGTTATAATCTTGCACCTTGAAAACATCGACCTTCGCTTCATCGAGCAGCTCGAATATAAGGTCTTGATTCTTGAGATATTGATTAAGGCTGCGTATCAGGCGTTCAAGCTCAGACATGCCCCATCCGCGCAGGCGCGGCCGGATGAAGGCGGGGGCTTCCTTACCAATGATGCGGAACACACGGCTCTTATGAACCTGGCGACCATAGTAATCATACCATTCACCGGCATTTGCCCCTAGCGCGCCACCGGGGTACATATCGCCGGAGACATTCTGCATTGCGTAAAATAGCTCCCACATATCGACGCCGCGAAATTCGAGCGGTGTATCTTCCTTGATGGCTTTGACATCTAAGGGCTTGCGATAATCCTGAAAAGCGCACACCAGCACCGCTCCGCCGCCATAAAGCCGCGACCACTTAATTGCCTGCATGATGTGATGAATAATGTGATTGCGCTCGATGTAAACTTTCAGCGTTTCGATATTATCTTTGCTAAGCTGTGACGTTTTGATTTCAAAGCCCTTAGCGAATGCATCATCGACCGGCTGATCCACAAGCGTTTGAACAATGCCGTGTTCTACATACGCCTGGCTGAGCAGCTGGCGCAGGTTTGATACGAGGTACCAGCGCATATTATCGAAGAGCGTATCTGTCTGGCTGAGCTGCGCGCCTTCCCATCCGTAAGCATTGTTAGCCTGGAATATATCGCACAGGCCGGATAGTGAGTTCACCATTTCTTCGTCTTTAGCGCGCTGTATTTCAATTTCCTTCTGCACGAGGTGGTGAATGGTCATCGAGAGGCCCTCTGTTTATTATTCTCTCAATGGTAGCAGATAGATGGAATTATGTCACGTTGCTGATTTCTTAATACATACGCGCCGATTATTTGGGGCCTATATAAATTTCAAATAACATCAAGAATACCTACAGTTTTAGTCGGGCAATATGCCATCACCATCGCATCTGCCATATTTGGTGATGATGCGCCATTGGGTTTTTTATCAACTAATGTTTTGCCCTTATTATTTGAATCATGGGTTGCTTGGCTTAATTCCATTATAAGTTCGTTTAATTTTGGAATGGACGAGTCTATTGATATCATATCATCTTCGGGATATTTCTCGCCATATCGAACGGCCCGAAAAGTTTTGTAGAAGCGGCTACGTAATCGGAACCACGCCTGTGCTTTTAAATTGAGGTATTGATTTTCATTTGTAGGGGATTGATTATCTCCGGGAATTATTCGCCTAGTGGGATCAATAGGTGAAGCCCCAGCGTTCCACGGGAATATTCTTAAAGATTGAGGCAATCCCCCATTATCTCTAATATTATTCATTCCGGTTTTAAAACCTGCCCCTACTCCGATGGAGTCGAAAAACAGCTTATTTACTCCATATTCAATGCAATACGGCAAAACTGTCTTTGCAAACTCTCCTGCCTCGCCCCCTCTTGTTTCTAGGAATTTCAATATTATCCCGTGACGAATGGCTAGCGCGTTCTTATCCCCGCCACCATCGCTAATATCTGCCCCTGCTACCTTTTCACCATCGCCTGTAAATCCAAGCACCTTATGAGCGTCTATCGCGGCACGCACCCAATCCGAACGTATGATGATTCTATCCACTGAACCCGCGTAATCGCGATCCACTTCCTGCGCAAACACGTGGAGCAGTCCTTCGGCCTCTGCTTTAGCGCGACGCTCGTTATACCATTCAAGCGTCTTGCCTGGGTGATCGCTCCAATCAAATATGAACACCTGCACCTTGCCGGGCGTTGGCACGCATCCGGGGTACCATATCTCTCCTGCCATGCGCCGACGGTAAAATATATTATTCGAGCCGTTCACACTGCTCATGTCGATTTGCACCTGCGTATTATCGCCGAGTGCCGCTTCGATAAGCTCTGCATGCTCGTAATGCGCGGAATTATGCGTAACGATGCAATTATCAGTTAAATAAAGACCATCCTTGTTAGAAACGGTTATACAGCGCGTCTGACATGGCTGTGCATCTTTTGTTACTGATGTTATCGTCCTAACAACAGCATTACTTCTTTTACGCATTTGTTTTAATTTGCGCGTTAAGCGAAATGGGACAATATTGCTAGGCAATCGAATATTTAGTATGTGCATATCTAAGTAACGTTCTTCGCGATTATCTTTTGTAATTCGATGTGAGGCCACGCCTCCTAAAGATTCCATTAAGAATTGCACATCCTTTGCTAATTGCGGCGATCCCGTATGAAACGTAACCATTTGACTGCTTGCGCTTCCATCCGTGTCCATCAACCCTTGCAGTAAAGCTATTCTATTTTCTGGTGATGATAATAGATATCTTTTAGGTATATGCTTATCGGCGCTGCGTAAGCCTGCAATTCCGGCATCTACTACCGCCTGCCTTGCTCTGCTTTTATATTTCCATCCCATACGCCCACGATCATCACCTAAACGCCAAGTAATTCTTCCTTTTTCCTGCGCTATATTACATCCTTCTGGAAGCAGATCGATGAATTGCTGAATTATCTCATCATCTATGCTAGTTATTTTGGGTGAGTGATTGGGTACATCACCGATAGAGCCGTCACCCAATAATGCTCCAACTAAATATGGATGAAGCGGTAAATCATATTCATCATTGTCGAATAAAATAATTGACTGCTGGGGCACACGATAAAGAAATTGGCGCTGACCAGACGGGCTATCATAATAATATTTGTTTGCCATTTCCTCTGTTGTTATGGTTTTGCGGACGTTCTTGCCCCAAACTTTATCTACCGTCCATAGGTGGTGCGGCGTGGCTTTTATTTGCGATCCATCGCTAAAAGATACCGTATATGTCTCATGCAGCCCAACTTCATTTATATGTTTTACATATTGCGCTTTACCATCTAATCCGCATATTTTATCGCCTATTCTAATCTCACCTAATTTTTTATACCCAGAAGGTGTGAGTACATTACTATCCACATCCCCCGCTTCATCTTTGAAATAAATCGTCGTGCGTCCACCGCGCCCCATGTTATCGCCGCCTTCACCGATTATCGCTGATGTTCCATAAGGGTGTAAGACCTTCATGCTTGGTGCATGCAGCTTCTCTATGAAATTGCCCGGCCGCATGAAATAGGGAAGGTTCGCAATGATTTGCCTGATTTTCAGGAATATGGATTTAGGGTTGCCTCGGTCGTCTATGTTATGAGCGAGCAGCGAGCCCCATCCGATGACGCTCCCGTCCCAATACTTCCATAGCCACACAGAGAATGCACTTGCTAGCCACGTGGCGCCTATATCGCGGGCTTTCTCTATGAGGCCATGTGTTTTGGTTTTCCAGCAGAAGAACAGGAACTCGATGAACTCACGCTGGCGCTTGAATAACACGAAAGGCATAAGCCCGATTTGCGGCGCAGGCACGCGCGGATCAAACGTTACGCAGAAATCATTTATCCATTCGACAGGGTGATATTTATAAAACCTGTCTGCGCGTGCGAGCGCTTCAGGATCGCGCAGCTGCTTCCAGAGAGCTAAGCGGCGTTTAATCTCTTTGTCATAATCCGGGGGCCACGACTCTATCAGGGGTTCTTGCATAGGTCTGCATAGGCTTGCCGCGCTTCTTCGTCCGTCATATTATCGAAATCATATTTATTAGGCGGAGGAACTTCGGCAACGGTCTGGACGAGCTTGCCTTCGGTGTTATCGACAATCTTCTCGAAGAGGGCAGGCTGTGCCTTGGCATAGAGCTTTTCAAGCATGCGCACGGCGATGACGCGGGCAAGCTTTGATTTCTCGTTGTTGCCGGGGGTGCGCTTGAGGCGTTTCAGTTCGCCGGGGATATCATCGGGGTCAACGTCCTGAGCCGCTAGATAGCGCAGCTGCTCGCGGTAGCTCCACTCCTTAACGGGGTTTTCCATATCGCGGTTGCGCGTGTTGCCGTTCTCAGCGCCGAACTGTGTGGCCTTACCAGCTATGGCGCGCGCGGCTTTGAATGCTTCGGTTTGAATGGGATCATCGTTTGACATATGAGCAGGATATCGCAATCCGTGATGATTAGCAAGGTGGTGTGATTCTGCTAAAACGTTTTCCCGGAAAAATTCGATGCTAACCCGCAGAAACGCTTGATCCAGTTTTTCATGTAATTACACTTCCGCGACGCCGAATAACAGACCATCGCTTTCGCGTGTCGCTATGCGGCCAGTAAAGGCGCACCATCGCTTAACGGCCATATCCACGTAAAGCGGGTCAAGTTCCATTGCGTAACACACTCGGCCGGTTATCTCAGCTGCTATGATCGTGCTACCCGATCCGCTAAACGGCTCATATATCGCATCACCTGCAGCGGAGTTGTTCTCTATTGGGCGCTTCATGCATTCGACGGGCTTTTGTGTCGAGTGGTTTGTCTTGCCATCGTCCACATTGCCCTGTGTTGCGTGCATATTGGCTATTTCCCATAGTGTGCTTTGCTTGCGATCACCTTGCCAATGTCCTGTACCGCCCTCGCGTACCGCATACCAGCATGGCTCATGCTGCCAGCGGTAATGTCCGCGTCCCATAACGAGATTCTTCTTCGCCCAGACTATTTGGGCGCGGATATCAAACCCGCAGGCGACAAGGCTTTCACCAACTAGAGGTGCATGTAATGACCCGTGCCACACGTATGCTACGTCTCCGGGGAATAAAGCCCATGCTTCGCGCCAATCCGCACGGTCATCGTTTTGAACTTTGCCTGTTGCTATTTTCTGGTGCGCGAGATTTATACCGGCTCTATCGCGCCAACTTGCATCATACTCTACGCCATATGGCGGGTCAGTAACCATAAGATGCGGAATAGCGCCATTAAGGAGTGCCTTAACATCATCGCTGTTCGTCGCGTCACCGCAGCGGAGCCGATGGTTATCAAGAATCCATGTATCGCCTAATTGCGTTATGGCAACGGCTGGTAGCGGCATTTCATCATCTGCCTTATCCGGTAGCGCTTTCTTGTTCAGGCGCTGTACGATATTTTTCTCTATGCCAAATGCCTCAAGTTCATATGTTTCAAAATCTTCCTCAAGAATATCGATATCCCATTCACCATCGCTGATGTTGTCATTTATTACAGCTGCCTTGAATTGCTTGTGCGTCATTTCGTATGGAGCAACGCTCACGTTTATTTCGGTCATTCCCATTTCGGTTAGTGCGCGCAGGCGCTGATGGCCGCCGATAAGCCGCAGGTCATGCGTGGCAATGAGCGGCACATTGAAACCCACCTCGGCAATCTTATTCTTCAGGCGCTCAAAAGCTTGCGGAGATATCGTGCGCGGGTTGCGTTCGTATGGCCTTAAGTCACTGATTGCAACGCGCTTTATTGGCCATTCGTTTAAACTGCCTAGCTTTTTTTTAGTTTCGTTGTTTTCGTTCATGATTTTTTCCTTAATTGGGCTTCTCTTTGGTGTATTGGAACGATAGCACATAGCCGTAATTCATTTCTCCTATGTCATTACAGGTTTTGTGTTCTTGGATGCAGGGTGCGCCTATCATGCGCCATTGTTTTTCTTCTAGGTATTTGGTTATTTTCGCGAGCTGCTCTTCAGCATGCTGCTTAGCGACGGGTAGGTTACTGCGCCGGGTGCCGCAGGTGTAGAATTTAGCCCAGTCGGTGATTTGGGTCATAGGTATGTTTTTCCGTTCTTTTTTGTGTCTGGAATATACAGGCCGACCGCTGGCCAGTCACCGGAATAGATGAATGATACACAGAGGCATGTGGTGGTCTTGCGTGTCATGAACAGGCGATCACGATACCATTTCGTGGCGTACCAAGAGCGGTGCATAGGCTGTCTGGGGATTGAGTGTTGGGGATGCCAGGCCATAGGGCTAAATGGTTATGTCCAAAACGGTGCCACACCCCAGTGCTTCTGATTTGGGAATAAGATTCACCTTTGGTTCAATTTCTCGTTCTTTTTCAGTGCTGCCGGGTGGGGCCATCTGCTGGCGGCGCACGGCGGCGTGACGTATCATGCAGCTAACTGGATTTACGCGCATGGAGTTTCCTTTCTCTTTCGATTACATCGGATTCACCGGTTAACAGTTCATCGCCTCCGAGACTTGGCAAAAGCAGTTTTTCCCACAATTCACGGGCGTAAACATATGCTTCAACTCGCGTTTCACCTTGATCATGCAGTTTAACCATGCGGTGGTTTCCGTCCACGATAGTAATCGTTCCGTCACCCCAATCCACAGCGATGACGGGTTCTGAAAGGTATGGGTCGCAAAGGCGGTCGATACGATCTTGTTCAATGCCCATATTTTCCTTGATATGACTCACGCAATGATCGGTGAGTGGCGCGCAAACGCAGCGTATTTGTTCACATATCCCACCATATTTTTCGGCAAGATTCTTCATAACACCTATCGGAAAATGCCTGAAGACGCCGTCGAGCTTATGCGTAAAAACCTCATGGTCGCGCAAATCATCCATCGGTATTGTGATTTCAAGCTTCATGGCGCTTACCCCTTTTGATGTTTTCAGAATGCTCGTTAAAGGCAATGGCGTCCTGTTCTGCGCGTATTTTCTGCTTTTCTGATGCAGGTAGCTTGCGCCCGTCAATCCCGTGTATATTGCCAAGCCTGATGGCCTCACGGTAATGATAACAGCCGACACATTCGTTGGTATGCTCATAGCGCTCGCGCGTGCCGCACATGGTGCAGAAACGACCTTTGATTATTGAATGCGGGTTTAACATATTATTTTAAATGGCATTTTATTTCTGAAGTGATGACCCTTTCTAAGACATCCCATTCGAGTTTTCTTCTCTCCGAGCGTATATAATCTTCTATAACGTCGAGTTGATAATATTTGTCTAATATCAATCCTTTATCCTTGAATATTTTTTGTTCTACTTTCAATTTTAATTCTATTTCTTCTAAAATTATGTATGGCATAAAAACTCCTTTTTTGATTAATAATTTTAAGATGCGGTCATAGCCTCGTGAACCTTTTGCAGCGTTTCCTTGACGCTTGCCGAATAGCCAGTCTTCGGCTGATTACGGATTTTGTATTCGGCATTGAGCCGGGCCAGCGTTGACCATTCCCTAAGCTTGCCGGTGGGTATTGAAACATCAATGACGCCCTTTCGCGCCTGATCGCTGCAATCGCGCAAGAATTGCCAGCGCCATTTTTCAATATTTTCTGGTTTTTCTTCTGGCTCGAGCAGACACCATGACAATGCTATGCGGCCGTCCGGATGTCGGTTAATGATTTGCGCCTGGATGCATGCTACTTCGCGGACATAACGCATAAGCGAATCATCAGTTTCATTGGCTTTGCATTCAGTTAAAATACTCGAATTTGTTTTAAACCGCTGGATATAATCAGAAACCAAAGTGCTGATATCGTGTTGGCGCTTTTCATGAGGCATCGTGCCGTCTTGAGTCATAGCGCCTCGCGCGCCCTTTCCGGCAACAGCACTGCATTCAGTGACAATCACGCCGGGAGGCGGAAACGAAAGTCTATCCCATTTACCGCAAACCCTATCGACCGCTAAGCGGATAACGCTGATATCGAATTGCTTGAGCTGCTTGCAATAAATGGGGATTTTTTCATCACTTATTTTAGAAAATAATGTTTCTAAAGGCTTCAATTCAATCATTATTTCAGAATCTTTTTGGCTCATAATAAACCCTTTTCTCTTATGCGTTTCATGCGTTCTTCGATAGGCTCGTGAATAGTATCTTTCGGCTTTCCATAGCCATTAACCGGCCTTCCTGCGCTATCCTGCGATCGGGTAAACCATCGATAGAGGAAAGCTGAATAATTACTTTTTTTATTTTGCGGGTTAGCTATCAACCAAGCTGCAGCCGCCGCTAATTCTTGTTTTATGTTAATTGCTGGAAATGCTTCTCCCCATGTTTCAATAAGGTAATCATAGTCGATAAATTTCTGAGTATTCCAGTCAAATTTTATTTTACTGATAACTTTTTTAGGTTTTTTTTCGGGGCTAGCCGAGAGTGATTTATCGCTCGCGGCACTATTATCTGATTCTTTATCAGATAATATACTTAAGAGTGTGGGTGTGGGTGTGGGTGTGGGGGCATTGCCACTTGCTGCATTGCCACGGGATAACTCTTTTTCCTTATTCCACCGTGACTTAGAACGAACGCTCTGTTTTTCACTCTGCGCCTTGATGTACATCCACTCCTTACGCAAGCGCTTCTGAAAATACCAGTTACCATCGGTGCTGAAGAATTCATCAAAGAGCGTTTTGTATAAACCATTGAATTCGCTTTCATTTGCCTTAAGCCGCCGCATAAGCCACGCATTATCTTTAGGCATTTTGCACTCAGGCGAGCGCCACATCATCATGAGGATTCTTACATAGCATCCGAATTCTTCATTTGATAAATGTCCAGTGTCCGCAATTATTGCGTCTGTGAAAAGCGGTAAGTATGGATAATCAGCCATTTATCCTTGCCTGTGTCCCCTTGCCGATTTTTTGAAGGTGTGTGGCGCTCTATATCTATCCGGCAAGGAAGGATGTAGCGAGCTTGTCAGGGGGTAATTACTCCTCCTCAAGCCACATCTTCATAAATAAATTATTCATAAAAAAAATGCAAGTGGCAATATAAACACAGTATAAATGCCGGATCACCACGGGGCAAAGAGAGCCAAACCCGAAGCTCCGGCTGCGCATGGTTACAATGCCACTCACACGCTAGGCAAAATAAAACCCGTACTCCTTGCGAGAATACGGGTTTTCCGGGATAAACGATATTAAAAATTTATGCGGCTTCTGCTTCGTCATCGTTGGATTCGACCAGAAAATCATACTGGCCATCCTGATCGGCGACATACCGGCGCAGCCTTTGCGTCTGGCGCTCGACCTCACGCTTAGCCTGCATCGATTCAGCAGCCTTATGCATTTCGTTGGCAACCTTGCGAATCGGCGTTTTAAGGTGGCCCTCGTCTTTAGCTTTATTCAGAATAGATTTTATCTCGTCATCTGCTTTTTGCCTACGCGCCAATGCTTCAAATACTTTAAGCGTGAATTTATACTCTGATTCCTGGCTCGGCTGATTATGGCCTATCGCTGCACCATCTTCTCCGAATGCGCTATCCTTTACTTTTCTTCCCATGTGTAGCTCCATAAAATTGTTGATGTTTAAGGCACGTTTTACCCGGCGATTACGCCGAATTCTTTTTACCAATATTCCGATAAAATTAGAGCTTTATTCTCCTCGAGCGCCATAGCACTGTCTCTGGCGACGATATAAATCCCACCGCGTTTTATAATTTCTTTGCGAAATTCTTCTTGCTCTTTACTCATTTGCCCATCTGCATATTTGCATTCTACGGCTATAAATCGCCCATTTGGGGTGAGTCCGATGATATCCCCGCTGCCTTTCTTGCCAAAGCGTATAAAGTTGCCGTGTGAAGCTTTAAAGGCACCGCTATTATTGCGCCAAATAAAGCAATTATTTGCCAATAGCCACTTTATACATGCAGAAACGACCTCGCCTTCAGACATAAACTACGATTTCCGCGTGTTTCTAGCGTAGCTTTTTGCTCAATTTTTAGGATATTCTCTTCAGATAGGGTAAAAGTAACCGCTTTTAATTTGCGCGATATCTTTGTTTTATTTGAGTTTTTCATATTTTTATATTATTTAATATTATTCTGTTGCATTCAAAATAACATTTGATATGATGAATTGTCAATAGGCGATCACCTAGCGACATAACAAACTTAGGAGAAAATCAATGTCTAATTTACAAAGAGAATACGCTTACACTGAAGCAGAGAAAGTTAAGGCAACTTTCCTTCTTAAAAGCCTCGTTTGCGCCCGCATTACATGGGCATCGGATCGCATCACTACCACCGAATATGAAATCGAGCAGCGCACATTATTAGATAGCGCCCAGGCAATGTTTCTTTTGGTGGCCGCTCGTGATGCAAAAGAGCGCGCCCAAGATCGCATGGATAGTTTGCGCGAAGAGCATGCAAAAGAGCCAGCCGAGAAATCAGACCGCGAAGAGCATGGCACTCACTGGAATAATGATGGGAAGGCATAAGCCATGAATAAGCACTTTGAAAATCAAATCTGGCGCGATGTATTACGCTATAGCCGTATCAAACGCGCGATAAGGAAAAGCCCTTATTTTGATAGGCAGATTCTTGTCGATGTTATTGCCGGGTATGCCGTTATATTAGGCATTGCTGCGGTGATTTTTACCATAATATTTTTAACCATCAACTAAGGAGCCACACATGAAAGTTCTAGACCGAGGCCATAAATATCAGCTCGATCACCTTGACGGCGATAAGAAAACTATTATCCAGTTTTGCAATCGTGAAACCGGGCGCGAAATTGAGGGGGTAACCACACAGGAGGTTATTCGCGCGCTGATTGATCGCACATGGTATTGCAATGACTGAAGGGAACAAAACGATGCAGCCTAAAGGAAGAGAACCCGGAGTATATGTTGGCCTATCGATGCAGGAATATCATGATGATCCTGCAATCGGCGGAACTGACATAAAAAACATCCTCATATCGGAAGAAAAGTTTTGGGCGAATAACCCATTAAACCCCGATAAGCCAGTGACTGACACAAATGCATTCAAAATCGGCCGAGCCTACCATGAGATGGTTTTAGAGCCTGAGAAGCCCTTTCCCTTTATGATAAAGCGCGGCGTTCAGAGCAGCAAGGTCGAAGGCATGATCGGGGAAGGCGATTATAATGATTTGCTGAAGATGTACGCGCGCTTGCTCAAGCAGCCTAAGCATTGGAACGCGCTCCACGGTGGCATAGCTGAAGCATCGATATTTTACCGTGATGAGGAAACTGGTCTCATGTGCAAAATCCGGCCGGACAATTTCGCGCCCGAATGGGTAGGTGACTTGAAAACAGCGAAAGGCATATCGGATAAAGAGCTATTCTTTGATTTCCCAAATAATGGTTACCACATTTCAGGCTATCGCTATTCGCGCGGGATGGAAGCACTCAAGAAGATGATTATCGATGGTTATCAGATGCCACCACATTTCAGTGCCGACTTTATCGCGCGCTTTATTGCTAAAGAAAAGCAGATGTTCTGCTTTGTATTTCAGGACAAAAATTATCCTTATTCGACACGCCTATGGAACATGACTCCATTCGCCTCAGAGGAAGGATACTCTTATTATTACAAAGGGCTTTGCGCGCTGCATGCATTTTATACGAATGAGAAATATGCGGCCGAAGCCCAGCCTCTGGCCTATCCTGATGTCGAGGACATCACCGAGGGCATGATTTACGTTCAAAAGAAGTTTTAAGGAGAAAATTCGATGAATAAACGAGCGCAATATACTGCAGAAGAGCAGGCTGCTTTCCTAAGTGAAGGCGGCACAACGATAGATGAATCGCCGAAGGCTAAAGAAGATGCAAAACCTGAAGAGCCTAAAAAGCAATCCCATCCGAGCGATTCATGGACGAATTATCAATGGATTGAAAATGCACTGCGTAGTCGCGAAAATACTGCAAGGCTTGCTATTGCTTTAGGTTATAACGGCAAAGACGAAGCCGGGAAGAATGAAGCCTTTAAATATATTGCAAGCGTCCTGCAGGAGATAAAAAAGACTGAATGGGTGCCTGGCATGGATGTCAAGCATAAGGCCAAGGATTTAACGTTATGCGGCATTGACAGCATCATTCAAGCCATCATCGATGCGGCAACGTTTCGCCTTCCTATAGACGGCCGTAAGCTCGCCTATCTGGTAAAATATGGTACCGCCGCGCAATTTCAGCCGGGTTATAAAGGTTTTCTCTATAAGCTCGGTGAGTTTTATAACGATTTGGATTTCACGGCCGAGCCGGTATTTGACGGCGATGAATTATCGCTTACAGATGAAGGTGGATATCAGACTTATTCCCACAAGCGCGCCGATCCGTTTCAGGATGATTTGAAAAACCTGAAAGGCCTCATAACTTGCTTGACCTACGTCACCACAAAAGGCGTAAAGCATTCAAAGACAGCCACGCTTTCTAAAGCTGAGATTGATAAAATCCGTGGCAAGGCAAAGCAGGATTATATTTGGGCAGAATGGTTCATTGAAAAAGCAAAAGTTGCCGGGCTGAAACGTCTATGCAAATTCAATTTTGCAACGCTTATGGGGGTGCAGGATTTGGTGAATTACGATAATGAGAAACACTTCGTTATCGATGCCACGCCAAATGGCGACAAGATTACTCCCGCGAATTCCGGCGCTGATTTATCTAAGCTGCTCGAGCATCAGCCGCCCGTTGTATTAAACCCTCAAACTGTGACAACAGAGAAAGAAAAAGTAAGCGCGCCGAATAATTAACCCACCAACCTAAAGGAAACTACGACTATGGCTAAAAAATCAGATTTAAAATTCAAAGACTGGGAAGCATTCGCACAGGCGAACCCACATTTCACTATTGAGAAGCCCGTCCCGGCGCATATCAAGATAGAGCCGAATTATGCCGCCATTCGAGCTGTGCTTCGCTCAGGGAAGGCAATCGATGGCGTTGAGCTAGTCGACATCCTCCCGACCGAGAAGCCGTCTCCTGAGCAATTAGAATCGGAAAAGCACGCGCATGCCGAAGAGCATAAACGCAAGCTGAGCGATATCCTTGCAAAAAGCCATAAAGATTAACCCTATGGAAGGAAGGGGCGGGCCAAACCGTAAGGAGCCGATGCAGCGCATGTTTTTGCCTCCTAAGTTGAACATGCCGGGCATGATACGCCCTACTTCCTTCCACCAACGCGAGACTGATTATGTCTGAAGATAAAATATTGCTGTCGATTGGGATAGTCGCCGGGCTGCTTATGGCGGCACTGATTGCCTTGGATTTGCATCTTTATTTAGGAATACAGTGATGGGTGATTTTTCGAGCCGATATTCCATAGGCGATAAAGTGAAGTTTTTTCATCCGAACTTCAATTATGTCGGAACGATTATCAGCGTGACATTTTACGGCGATGATGAATGCACTTACTCGATTCAAGAAGATAAGAAAATATCATCGGAATATTGGACGGTGCCGCAATCAAAAGTGGCTCCATTTATCAACAAGGGGGAATTATGGCCGATAGAGAAAAACTCACTTTAGCCGCGTCTACCTGCGAATACGGCACAAAGGCCATTATCACGGAAATGCACCGCAAAATGATAGAAACGGGCGAGCCTTCAGACTGTGAGCGTTATCACCGCTGGCGTAACATCCCGGTGAAGATTGAAGAGGAGATTAAAGACCTGCGGGGTGTCCAGATATGACCACACGCACTGAGAATACCATATCGTTTATAGGGGCAACTGTGCTGGTTACATGCGCCATGCTACCTTGGGCTTTTGCTATGGCGATTATCGGCAGCAAAAAGGGTAGAGGAAGATAATTATTAACGGTTTAACGGTAGGTAGATCATGAGTGATTTGAAAGAAGATTTTAGAGATTGGCGCGAATACAAGAAAAAAGCAGCTAAAAAAGCTGTAGAATGCGCTGGGTGTGGTTGCAAGGCATGGCCTAATGAAAAGTGCCTGCGTTGTGGTGAAGAAAACTAGAGTAAATGTAGGTAGATCATGAATGATGACGCAGTAAACCATCCAAAACATTACACTTCGCATCCTAGCGGCGTGGAGTGTATTCAGGTTGTCGAGCACATGTCTTTCAATATTGGCAATACCATAAAATATCTATGGCGTTCCGGGTTAAAAGATTCAGCGCCTGCAATGCAGGACTTAAAGAAGGCTCAATGGTATTTAAATCGTGAAATTGAAAAACAGGAGAAGTCAAGTGCAGGACAATAAGATAGACCTTTTAGATTATGGCTTTGTACGTCTCGTGGACAGCATGGGAAGCGACCTATCTGTGGTGCGAGCTGCCCGTGTATCTTACAATGAAGAGTGGAAGGCAGGTGAAGATGAGGGATCTGATACACGCCTTATCAAATATCTCAAGAAGAACAAGCACCATACACCATTTGAATCTGTCATGTTCACGTTTGAGGTTAAAGCACCTATATTTGTGTTCCGTCAATGGCATCGGCACCGCACATGGGCATATAATGAATTATCTGCGCGTTATCGTGAATTGCCTGAAGAGGTATATTTGCCAGATTTTCGCGCTCAATCAAAAAGCAATAAGCAGGGCAGCGAAGGCATGATTGATGCTGATATTGCGGATGAATTAAAGAATGATTTTATTGACCATAATATTGAATCTTTCAAACTTTATCGTAAGGCGCTTCAGGCCGGAGTTGCTAAGGAAATAGCTCGTTCCATATTGCCGGTTTCCACATACAGCCACATGTTCGGTACGGTATCGCTGCTTAACCTAATGCGTTTTCTCAGTCTGCGTGACCATTCTCATGCGCAATATGAGATTCGTGTTTACGCAGAAGCAGTGCGTGATTTAGCTAAAACCGTTGCACCGGTTAGTATCGCGGCCTGGGAAGAGTTCGGCGCATAACAATCATCGAGGGATAGGGAATAGATATGGTAGCCTTTAATTTTATGGAGTGCTGGGTTCCCAAGATAGTCAAGGGCGAGAAGTGTCAAACTATACGCAGGGAAGCACGTTGCAAGCCAGGCGATACTTTGCAGCTATATACTGGATTGCGCACTAAAAAGGCACGTAAAATTATTCCTGATGTTGTTTGCATTGATACCGATTATTGTGCCATACGCAAGGATTGCATCACATTTGGCAATGCAGATAAACACCCAAGCGCTGATGAATTTGCCCGTGCTGATGGGTTCAGGGATTACAAGGAAATGTACGAATGGTTTTGCCAGAAGTACGAAACAGTTTCCTTCATAGGAAAAGTTATAAAGTGGCAATCAACAAAGGGTTCGTAGCTATGGAAGATGAAATGTTGGAAGTTTTAAGATTTGCTATGTCTTTTGGGCATGAGCCAACACCAGAGGAAACTTTGGAAGTTCTTAGAGAGAATGGATACGATATTGTTAAAACAACTAAGAGTTCGGATATATGAATTTAATACCTACAGATTGCTGGAATACGCCTATAGAATTGTGGCCTGCTATTCATTATTTCTTTGGTGAAGTGCCAGTCTATGACCCGTGCCCTCCCAATCCAGATGAAGACGGTCTTCAAACAAAATGGGATAAAAACACGTATATTAACCCTCCTTATTCCGAGGTTGCAAAGCGAGCATTCATAGAAAAGGCTGAACGCGAGTTCAAAATTGGCTATCGTTTTCTTTGGATGTTTAATTACGCAAATAGCAAAGATTTATGGAAAGTACACTTGCGTGCAAGTGCTATCCTAATACCAGAGAAGAGATTTAGATTTGTACCAGGCCATCCTGATTTAAAAGAAAGCAGCCCACGTTATGATAACATAATGATTCTATGGGGTGATCCTTCTGGTTTCAAAAACAGCTTTAAAAAATGGGGGAAAGTTTATGTCGAGTAACCAATCGCTGATTCAGGCACTTTTACCATGTCCATTTTGCGGGTGCGCACCTTATTATGGTGAAGCAGTAAATGGCTCAAACCGTGTAACCTGCGGCTGTTCGACTTGCGGTATATGGTTTATAACGCATAAATTAAATACGCCAGCAAAGGGATGGCATACTACCGATGATGTCAAGGCAGCTTGGAATAAGCGCGTAAGCCCTAGTGAGATTAGGGTTAACAAAGACGATATGCGCGAAACCTTCAAAAAAATGGAGGCATGGATAGAGCGCTACGAAACTTGGTATTCACAATGCGCTCAGCTTATTGATGGATTTAAACACGATGCTGTAGCAGAGGGCTCTTGGTCTGAGTGGGATGAAGGTGTGCGCAATGAACATACAGCGCTTTATAGGGCACTCAGTGAGTTAGCCCCGTATATCAAAATGCCGTTACTAGAGCGGGAAATCAGGGAAGAGGATGTTACCGATGAAATTCTTTGCTCGGATATAAGTAAAATACAGGAAAATTTACGGGGCTATAGTCCGCAGACCGAATTGCATGTTTGGAGTCGAGGGCTTGTGCATTCGTTGCGAGCCCGTGGCTATATAATTAAAAGAGCAATTAAAGATATAGAAGATGAGGCAAGCAATGGTGGCGTTTAACTTTCAGAAGAAATTCGCTGACGCTGTAGAGAATGGAAATAAACTACAAACCATACGCCAGAAAAAGCGTGCCAAGGCAGGCGATGCTGTGCAGTTATATACGTGCCAGAGAACACAAAATAGTCGTAAACTACGCGATGCTGTCTGTGTCGCCGTGGATTCTGTATCTATCACGCCTAACGGCCCATTCTTCGGTCAGCCGGGTTGGTGGCCCAAGGATAAACATGTATTCGCCGAGCGAGATGGATTTAAGGACTATGCGGAAATGTATCAGTGGTTCTTTGATACCTATCAGGAAGAGATATTTAACGGTTATGTGTTTCTATTCAGCGCTCCCGAAAATAACCTATCTAAAGGTGGTAAATAGTATGGGTGAATACATCGTTTATAGACATGGACATGCCGGCAGTACACAAAAGTGTGCAGTATGTGGGTATCACGCATATGCGTATCTAAACAACACGGATTTTTGTGATACGCATTTCGATTTGGCTCTACGTAGAACTATTATCATAAGCGGTATTAACGCAAGAGCCAACGCCAAAGACGCAACGCCATTTGATAGGTGGTTTCGTGAAGAATTATTCAGGAAGAACCCCGATGCGCACCATCATGCTAAATATTTGAAGATTGCCGATTGTATCTTCAATGATTCAACAGGTGGTAAGTCATGAGCGATAAAGTAGCAATTGAGGTAGTGCGCACAATGCTAGTTAGCGTTGCCGCAGAGCTTATAACTGGAAAATGGATGAGTCCGTTTCGGGAAGATAACGCCAAATCAATTCCAGCGAAAACACTTAGGGAAATCGAACGCGATGAGGAGCATAGGCTAGTATTGTCTCATAAACTTAAGCGTGCGTATGATATGTTAGCTGAATCAACATATGAGGCAACAAAATGATGTTAATTTATATTATTATTTATTGGCTATTTGGAATGTTATTTTGGCCGTTTGTTTATATAAAAACACAAAAAAGTTTCACCTTAACCGATTTGTTCCTTACAGCAGTTTTTACTTCATGGCTATGGCCTGCAATGCTGCTGTGTTTCTTATGGGTGAAGGGTCAAGATATAATTTTACTGAAGGCATCTAAATCAAACGGTGATTGTTCAAATGAATAGACATGTATCAATGCCAAGGGAATTAAAACCGAAATTGCTTCATTTAAGCGGGAAAGCGCTCAAAGATTATTTTGACGAGCAGCTAAAAACCCGTTCGGGACTAACAGTAAAAGAATGGGACTCGTATAATGCTGCGTGGCGTTCGTTTGATCCGCAAGGTTATGCAGACTATAGGGCTGAATCTGCCAAACGCATTGATATTCGGAATGCAAAAGAGAGATTAACTATAGAGGAACTTGAGCAAATCATCCAAGAGAAACGTAACGAGTATAGTTTGTTCTCCGAAAAGAAAGATTGACTTGCATTTACTGGTTACTATAATTCGGGAAAGAGAGACGTTGGAAGCGTACTCTCAATCCCTAACCAAAACGAAAGTGAAGTTCGTATGGCTGACTCTGAATTATCATATAAAGAAATCCATATCAATCACAAGGACGCTATAGTTACCGTTCTTGTGGACGCAGAAGATTATCCCCTTCTGAGCCGACATACATGGTATATACGCAGCACAACCTACCCAAACCCTCCCTATGCCGCCACAACAATTCATGCCGGTAATGGCAGGCAAGAAAAGAAAAATTTAAAGGTTGTCCCAATGCACCAGATTATTATGGGTGTAGGAAATATTGACCATCGCGATGGAAACACAATGGATAACCGTAAGCATAATTTGCGGAAAGCTACTCATCAGCAAAATGGCTGGAATAAGGGTAAACCAAAAAGAGCTAGGGGCGCAGGATGTTCTTCAAAGTATAAGGGAGTTCTCTATGCCCCTATGAAGGGTAGGGATAGGTGGCAAGCACTTATCAAGTACGTAGAAGAGGGCGCACATAAAAGCACAGGAAAAATGATCCGTTTGGGATATTTTTGGAATGAAGACGACGCCGCCAGAGCCTACAACGCAAAAATTAAGGAATTACGGGGAGAGTTCGCTTGGCTTAATCCTGTTCCTGAGTATAGGGATACTGAGAAAAATGGTTGAGAATAGCAAAATTGAATGGACGCACCACACCTTCAATCCGTGGATAGGCTGCACGAATGTGGGTCCGGGATGTGACCATTGCTATGCAGAAACCCTGGCTAATCGTTTTAAGATGGCTGAATGGGGGACTGGTAAACCTCGCCAGCGTACCAAGGAACATTACTGGAATGATCCCATACGCTGGAATAAACATGCAGAGAAGGCAGGAATACGTGCTCGTGTGTTTTGTGCTTCTCTTGCCGATGTATTTGACAATGAGGTTGACCCCGCGTGGCGCGATGATCTCTTTGCATTAATTCGCAAAACGCCTTGGTTAGATTGGCTGCTACTTACAAAGCGGGTTAGCAATGTGCGCGATATGCTTCCTGCTGATTGGGATAAGGGATACGCCAACGTATGGCTTGGTATTACTGTCGTTAACCAGAAAGAAGCCGAACGTGATATTCCTAAATTTATTAGCATACCTGCGAAAGTAAGATTCTTGAGCATGGAACCGCTCTTAGAACCTGTAAAACTCAATAGCCTCAAGGTCGATTATGATGGGCGCATGAACGCATTGCTTCATAGCCGCATACAGTGGGTTATTGTCGGAGGAGAATCGGGTAAAGGTGCAAGACAAATGCCTAAAGAATGGGCCTTAGATTTGCGCGATCAATGCTTGGATTTTGATGTCCCGTTTCTCTTTAAGCAATGGGGAAATTTCAATGCTGATGGCGCTGATGTAGGAAAGAAGATTGCTGGGCGTTTATTGGAAGGAAAAACATATGATGGGTATCCAGTATGAAACCCCGCAAGCCCCATAAACGCTCTTTGAAGGCTGTTATACGTGCGCTATTGCGTGAATATCCCGGCGGACTCAATGCCTATGAGCTTGCGTATGAAATAGGTAAATACTATCCATCTGTGGTTTCTTCCATCCCTGCCGTGCGTAAAACGCTCACAGAGCTTATAGGGAATGGAAAGGTAGCCAAGATGGGCAAACAGTGCTGCCCTACATGCTACGCCTCGCAGACGTTCTACAAGCTGAAGCGCAACCGTTTATCTATTCGTTAACAAAAGGAGTCTACCATGCAAAAAATACCAACAATGTTTGAACGTGATGAATCAATTAAGGGGCATCCCGTCAAGAATTTTCTCAAAACAGAATGTCGATGGGTGGCCGATGGTGAAGGCGTTGCGACTCATAAACTTGATGGCACTAATGTCAAAATTGAAAATGGCCTGTTATTTAAGCGCCAAAAGCCCAAAGAACGGGATTACGATAATGCTGCCTACGTTCTATGTGATAGGAATGAACCTAGTGATAAATATATGTGGGAAGCTTTCGACGGAACTCCCGATAAGGCAGATGGTATTTATGAAGCTCTCGGCCCGAAAATACAGGGAAACGAAGAAAAATATAACCACCATATACTGGTACGTGTTGTACCCTACGATACAGCTCTAGTATTTAATGATGTTCCACGCACATTCGATGGGTTGAGAGAATATCTATCCTCAAAAGATATTGAAGGCATCGTGTTTCAACATCCCGATGGACGGTTCGCGAAAATTAAAAAGCGTGATTTCGGCCTAAAGAGATAATAACAACAGAGCAACTATTGATTAACCTCAACCAAAGGAGACGACTATGCCACGCGAAAATGATTATTTACAGTTCACACCTGCCGAGAAATCCATAACGGATGCTATGGGGGAAGTAGAAAAAGCCGGTGCCGATCCGCTTCTTACAGACGCATTAAATCTGCTTATTGCGGCAAGAGAAAAAGTTTTAGCTTTTGCGACAAAGAGCTAACAAGCAACTATTGATTGAGGATATTATGAATGACTACCCAGAGGATTTTATAAATGCTTTAGCTTATGATGTTGCTAAAAAAACCAATAGGAATACAGAAGGTCTTTCTGAAATGGGTAAAAAGGTTATAGAATCTTGCCAGAATGCTTATGTAAATGAATTTGGGCAGGTAATTGATCCATGCCATGTTTGGTGGAGCGAGCCTAATGACCCTACAAAATGGCTATAATGAAGCAACTGACGATTGGAGATAAATATGTCAATGAGTACGCATATAATAGGGTTTAAGGCCCCAGATGATAAATGGATTGCTATGAAATCGGCTTGGGATGCTTGTGAAAAAGCCGAATTATCCATACCTGAAGGTGTGCTAAAATACTTTGATGGCGAAAAACCAGACCCCAGAGGTGTAGAAGTTAAGCTGGAATTGAAAGGATGGCATGATAATTATCGGGAGGGTTTTGAAATCGAAGTTAAAACTTTGCCTAAAGATATAACTCACATACGATTTTATAATTCGTATTAACGGATAAACTGTTGAGGGAATTTTATGGGAATGTACACCGGCTTAAGATTGGACGTTATATTGCGTGCAGAAACTCCTGCCGCTGTACTGCAAATTCTTGACCATATGTTAAAATCAGAGGGCGAGGAAGTTGTTACTCCCGACGATCCCTTTTTTAAAACGGAGAGGTGGAACTGGATGTTGCGAGGAACCTCGGCTTACCTGGATGAATTTAAGCCTGATTCATTCCGAAACAATCTTAACTTAAAAGTGCAATTTCAAATAAAAAATTACACCCAGGAGATAGAGAGGTTTCTGGCGTGGATTTCTCCTTATGTTGAACAGCTAAGGAGCGGAGCCTTTCGGTATGAAGAAATGAAGGGTGAAGTGCCGATTACCTTTAAGGATGGGGTGCTTGAATTTGACTATAATCACCCAAATGCCGAAGAGGGAATTGAATATTAACGAATAAATGGACAAGGGGATGCTATGAAAGAATGGAAGCAAGGAGATATCGTAGAACGACGCTATATCCAGAAATTCGGACAGGATATATGGAAACGTGCTTTTTACAATTTTACAGATGAGGCAGGCAACCATGCTATCACATATCCAGATGGCACAAAAGAAATGCTCTCTGCATCCACGCAAGATTTAAGATAATCAATAACTGGTTCGGGAAATGATAGCAGCGCTATATGTCAGAACTAACGGCTCTTACTTCAACCTTCCAGGCGTAGACCCTTGGGATGAGAAGCGTGACGCTCGCAATTATGCTGGTCCGCATCCGGTGGTGGCGCATCCACCATGCCAACGATGGGGCAAAATGTGGTTCGGACAGCCATTAACTGTCAAACGCACAGGGGAGCGCAAGAAAAAAGGCGACGATGGCGGCTGCTTCAAGTCCGCATTAGATGCTGTACGCTTATACAGCGGTGTTCTTGAGCATCCTAAGGGAAGCCATGCTTGGGATCATTTTGGCATTAATCGTCCTCCAAGCAAAGGTGGCTGGATTTCAGCAGGGGCCATTGGCGGTTTCACATGCTGTATAGAGCAAGGTCGTTATGGTCATTATGCTCGCAAACCGACATGGCTTTATGCTTACAATGTTATGCTTCCAGAATTGCTATGGGGCGAGAGTGAGGCAAAGTATGATCCGGAAGTCGTAGAACGCATGGGTATTAAGCGCGCAAAACGGCTTGGTGAAGTTGGAGCCAAGGGTGGCGGCAAGGACAGTCCTCAGCGCATTGGCACACCACCAGCATTCCGTGACTTACTGCTAAGTATCGCAAGAACTTCAACCGACAACTGATAAGTATATTTATGGAAGAATCCCCCGCTCACAATGTCATATCGTTTATAGGTGCTTCCATGATTGTCAGCCTATGTGCGTTAACAGTTGTTGTGGGCATGGTGGCATATGCCTCAAATATTAAAACCAATGGACGGCACAGATGATGAAAAATTCTTATCCAAAATATTATCTGTTTAGAAGCAGCCTAATTTAAGAAGAATATTCAGCAAAATCATGCTACGCTAGGCGCGCTCATTGAGCTTATTAACCCGAATTGAAAGGTATTTTTATGGTAGATGAAACCACCGCAGCACCCGCTGCAGAAACAGAAACCGCTGCTCCTGCTGAAACAGCACCGGCCGCTGAAACAGCTCCTGCGGATGATGCAGCGCCAGCCGTTGAATCGCCCGCCCTTATCAAACATCTTGAAGCTTATTTCGCTGATGACTTGCAAGTTCTCGAGAGCGATTTGCATACGCTCGAAGCGTGGATTAAAGTGAAGTGGGCTACAGTGTAAGGAATATCCGAAAGGATATAATGATTGCTGCAGCCTGGAAGGACAGGCGAGCGCTGGAAACACCGGAACGCAGACACGGCTCGAAATAGCAGGTACTCAAGCCCTGCCAGCAATCTTTTAAAATCAAGGAGATTATCATGCTTTATGCACTAGCATTTATATTTCCATTCACCCCCATATTTTTAGCTTTCGCCTATCGCTTTCGCGGCATGGCGCATTCATGGGGTGATACAGTAAATAGGATTATATCATGGGCGCTACCTGTAGGAATCGTTTCTAGCGCGATTTGCTTTGCATGGGGCTTACCCATCTGGTTGGGTGCTTTATGCGCTGTAGGGGCATTCATCGCGGCAACAATAGGCCATGCAAGTGACCAGGGCGACACTATGGCAGAGCATGAGGGCATGGCAATCATTACCGTGCTTATGCTTTTTATCATGCTTTTTCCGTTTTATGCCTATTTCATCGTCGAGCATACCGTTCACCAGCATGTACTATTCATTTATGTATTGCCTATAAGTCTATTAAGTGGTTTCGCCTATTGGCAGGGTTATAAAATGAAAGGCAGATTATCATTTTGGGGGGTTAAATGGTGTGTGCCAGGTGATACTTCGTGGGGTGAGCTATTTACAGGCGGAAGCGCATTTGGCATTGCCTATATGATTTTAGGGATTACGGGCGTTATTCAGCGAATAACTTCGCTTCCATCTTACGGCGTAATGTGAGGCCGTGTTTAGCATTACTTGGTTGCTATGGGCTTTATTGCAAGTTGACCCTTTACCCATGCCTGCAATCCGTAAAGCTGTTCGGTATTATCATCGCACTCCTGCGCGCTCAGTCTAAAGAAAGCTGTGCGGAATGGTCGTGCGGGGGTAGCATGAGGTCTGCCGGTGGCAATGCTGGGGGCGGGCAAACTACTACAGGCTGCAACGGGCGACTGGTTGAGCACGCTGCCAACAGAAGTATACTTACTATCAATAAGGCTCTTTTGAATGTTATACGCATTGTCTACCCCCTGTGTTACTGATTGTTGTTTACCCACTGTTGCTATGACGCCATTCTCGGCTGCCACGGTAACGCCTGCTTGTGCGAGGTCATGCTTTGCATCAGCACCTACGCACACTGCCTTTTCCTTGCTCGTGCCTTCATAGTACATAAATCCAGACCATGCCAGGAATGCCGCTAGTATCGCTGCGAACCAGTATTGATTCATTGTGCCACTCCCGATAAGCAAAGCTTGATCTCATCCATACGGCGATTAACGACACCATAGCACCCATTTGCCAGTATTGTACAGTCCCTACCGCCAGCCGTCACCCAATTGCCCATAGCCTTACAACCTGACGCCATTCGCCCAGAGTTTGTCAAGGAGAGGGTCTTAGACCTCCGGTAGCCATCTATGCCCACATTATACGCAAAGCTTGTATGGGCAGCTAATAGAGACGGTGACACATTGACCTTAAGCAGTGATACTACCTGATTCAGGAACTGGCCTATCTCAGATTTGTCAAGCGCGTCACATTGTGCCTGGGAGAATCTCTCACCCGCACGCACTGCTTTGCCGGTGATGCCTTCGCAGACGGTATATACACCCACTACGTCCTGGTAGGAACTTAGTCTGTCACCCTCGTGGCTTCCGATAAATGGGCAGGCAATCAACAGAGCTGCTGTAATAGTGGCGGCGGTAATCTTGCCCTTATTCCCCTGTGATTGCGCCATGGGTGCTGTGCTGGATGAAGGTTGACTCATAAGCTGCTGGCTGGTGGAAGGCATAATAGAACGCTCCCAGCACCACGATAGTGACTATAGGGCCAAACAGACGCCAGAACCAATCCGCACCAGAGCTGATAGCGCGCGCTGCACCTTCCTCAAGCTGTCCCACCTTCTCTAGCGTGGCGATGCGGCTATCAAACTTGCTGAGGTCGTACTTGTCTTTCCATTCCTTCAACTGGTCTACACGTGCGCGCAGCTCTGTGATATCCTTGGCGTTCTGCGCCATGTCCTTCTGCACGGTTGCCATGGCATTGAGCTTTTCGTTGACGCCCTTGAGCTCAGTCACCATGTCCTTGACACCCGCGCGCTCCTCCTTAAAGCGCTCGGTCTCGTACTTAAACATAGTGGCGAGTTCGGCTATGGTAGCTGTAAGCTTGCCTATATCCTGCGTATTCTGCAACGTCTGTACTAAAGTTTGCTCTTGCTCTGTGCTCATAACAATTCCTTACGAAACATTCGGAATTGCGTAACGGTAACGTCTACATCAGATCGGCGGAGGTTGTAGGTGCTGTTTGGCATCATGTTACCGTAGCAATCAATAGATAAATATCCACGCTGGGTAGATTGGGGATGTTATTTATTGTAGCGGCTGGATTTGCAAAAGGAGGTATTCCCATATTCTATACTAAATTAGTTACGTTATACGAAGCTGCTATAGTCTGATGCGCAAGCGTGCTTGGATGAGTGCCATCACTATTGAAATACACATCGTAAATCTGATAGGTAGCGCTGCTTGAGGGTGTAACGCCAAAGTTTGCACCAAGTGTCAGAACTGTTGGCGTATTAGTGGCGATGCCCACAAACTGGCCTACTGCTGTTGGTGTTACTGTGTCGGTATTGATATAAACATAGTATCCGCGCCATTGATCCTGAGTCCATGTCTGAGTGCTATCCGTTAATGTACCTGCTGTCACGCTTGTAAGAGATTTAGGTCCAACTGAGGGAGCAGTGGCAAGTAATACAAATCCACCATTCGTGCCCGGTGTCCCAGAACCGTTTGTTTCTATGGCTGCGGAAGCATCGAAAATCTTGGTATAAGTTGTTCCAAGAAAGCCCTGATAACTAGGAGCTGATGTATAATCGAACGTGGGTTGAGTACCATTGGTAGGAGCAGCAACAAAAGTTACGCCAGATCCATATGTTACCCCATTAATGGTTGCTTGGGTTGTTATGGTATAATCCGTTGTGAGCGTCTTGAGAACGCCATTGACGAATACCTGCAAGGTTGAAGAGACAAATATATTATTGGCAATGAATAACGTCGCAACACCGTCAGCAGTTCCGTAGAAATTATAAGATGATGAGCGATTTCCGCCTGAATTAGCAATATAGGGAACATCGCCTACGACTGATTGACTATTACTTTTTCCCAATATCCAATTATTTGTGCAGCGGCGATAGCCCTCTCCTGGGACGTTACCCGCTGCTATGTATTGATTCGCAAGTGTGGCAAACCCATCGCTCGTATTTGTCCAGGGAACCATAGTGCATCGTTGCACCATACGCTGCATATTTACAAAGCGAGTACCGATAGTTACTAGCGTGGCGGCCAACTGAGCGGCGGTATTAGAAGACGCGCCTAAATCATTGCGGCCATACTCTTCAAATATGTTGGTGGCGAGAGCCGCGATCTGAGTGCGACGCATACCCGCAATGGACGCGAAGGTAATGCCTGTTTCGCCACCCTGTGCTACATCCACATAACCGGCATAAACAACACCGGGAGTTCCAGCGGTAGAAGTATACGGATTATACGCTTTGGCAAATTGTTGCTGTGCTATACGAGTAATATACCCGCCGTGAACGCCTGATCCTGCATAACCAAAGTCTGCTGTATCGGCAGCAATGGAGTCTCCCACCTTTGCAACAGATTTGGCAATTGCATATGGT
>Ga0302280_1000405_pt1 | contig 38225 bp, 37 predicted proteins | sample III_Fen_E1_1_FD_198771 | JGI IMG/M metagenome (GOLD analysis project Ga0302280, IMG submission 198771) | Peat permafrost microbial communities from Stordalen Mire near Abisko, Sweden - III_Fen_E1_1 | ecosystem: Environmental > Terrestrial > Soil > Wetlands > Permafrost | place: Sweden: Abisko... | reverse complement strand
CCCCATCTAAAGAAAGTGCAATATTCCTTGATCCAGGAGTAAGAAAATTTTTGTATGGATTTTGCCCCGATGGAACTCGTGTAATTGTTGGTGATCACGATTCTTACGAGATTTCTACCCTGCTCTTACAAATAGATTCAGAGCTAGACCAGAAAACAAGGGAAAAATTATGGAGAAAAATAAAGGGTATGATCGACGACCTCCATTGGAAAACTATAAAATTCCTTACAACTAACTATAAAATTATTGTTCTAGGTGATATTCACTCTCAATCATGCTTGAAAAATTCCAAACTTCCTAGAATAGTAAAAAGAATCTTAAATCAGTACTCTTTCCATAAATTCAAGACCAAACTTATTTGGGCTTGTAATCTTAGAGGCAATGATATTATTTTCCTAGACGAGGCATTCACGACTAAAGCATGTTCATGCTGTGGGAAGTGCAATTGGAAGGTAAATAAATCAGAAGTTTTCAAGTGTAGGAAGTGTAAACTCATCTTAGATAGAGATGAAAATAGCTCCATTAATATGGCTATTAAATCATTAAGTCTGATGGGCTGATTTCAAGATTTACGCTTTTCACAAAAGCGGCTTTATCTGAAAATCCATCTGCGATCGCCCTATTAGAAAAAAATCCAGAAAAAATAAACTGGACTTGGCTCTCGGGAAATTCAGCAGCAATTTCCCTATTAGAAAAAAATCCAGAAAAAATAAACTGGTCTTGGCTCTCGGGAAATTCAGCAGCAATTTCCCTATTAGAAAAGAACCTAGATAAAATAAATTGGTCTTATCTTTCCTGTAATCCTGCAGCAATTTTCTTATTGAAAAAGAATCCTGAAAAGATAAACTGGGTCTGTCTCTCTTGGAATCCAGAAGCTATCCATCTTTTGGAAAAGAACCTAGATAAAATAAACTGGTCTGGTCTTTCCTGTAATCCTGCAGCAATTTCCCTATTAGAAAAGAACCTAGATAAAATAAACTGGTCTGTGCTCTCTGGAAATCTAGCAGCAATTCATCTTTTGGAAAAGAATCTAGAAAAAATAGACTGGTTTTATTTGTCAGGAAATAAAGCCATAATAGAGTTTGATATAGAGCAATATAAAAAAGACTCAAACGTTTCGGTAACTTTTGAATCTTTGGTACTTTAGCTCATATTCCTGATATGTTTTGTCAGATTTTTTTAGATTTATATATGATTTAAAGTTAAATTAGTGTAATATGTAGGTATCTCTCCGCCTATAAATGATTTTATTGTTTGAAACAATTAAATCACTATTCCATCGAATGAATTCACGATTACCAAAATGTCTGCTACATATTGTAGCACAATATGTAGTCGCTAAACCAGTACGTTTTAAATCTTTTGTTAATCAGACAAAGATAGACTGGGATAAACTTTCTGAGAATCCTGCAGCGATTTATCTCTTGGAAAATAACCCAGAAAAAATAAATTGGACCCAACTTTCGAGTATACCAGAGGCTATTTCTTTATTGGAAAAGAATCCAGACAAGATAAATTGGATTGGTCTATCTCAAAATCCTGCAGCAATTTCCTTATTGAAAAAGAATCCTGAAAAGATAAACTGGTCTTGGCTTTCTAGGAATCCGGCTTCTATTTCTTTATTAGAAAAGAATTATGAAAAGATAGACTGGTTTTATTTTTGCTATAATACATCTGCAATTTCTTTTTTAGAAAAGAATATAGAAAAGATAAACTGGTCTTGGCTTTCTGGAAATTCGGCAGCAATTTCCATATTAGAAAAGAATATAGAAAAGATAAACTGGTCTTGGCTTTCTGGAAATTCAGCAGCAATCTCCTTGTTGGAAAAGAACCCTGAAAAGATAGACTGGTCTGGTCTCTCTTGGAATCCAGAAGCTATTCATCTTTTGGAAAAGAATATGGAAAAGATAGATTGGTTTTCTCTATCTCAAAATACTGGAGCAATTTCCCTATTAGAAAAAAATCCAGAAAAAATAAATTGGTCTGAACTCTCTGGAAATTCGGCTGCTATTCATCTTTTGGAAAAGAATCCGGAAAACATAGATTGGTATTATTTATCAGGAAATAAAGCCATAATAGAATTCGATATAGAGCAGTATAAAAAAGATTTGAATCTATGGGTATTTGAAAAAAATTTACAAATAGAGCTACATTTGATTCTAAAAAGTAAAAGCAAAAATAGCTCGTAAAACATATGTAAAAAGCAAGGTCATAAAACTTAACGATGTATAAGAATCTATTCAGCTTTAAGATTATCATATGTTATATCAAATTATGTCTTTATCATTGAGTGCTACAGATTCTAAGGCGGATTCTCTGTATATTACCTTGAATAATAGTCCGTATAAAATTTACGAGCTTGATACAATCGAGAGTATAAAAATAAGGATCAGTTCAAATATTCCCATAGTTATGCCTTATTTACCGGGGCCACTTCTTCCTAATCTCATCATTTTGGAAGAGGTTGAACAGGTCAATATAGCTACTAAAGTAGTAGCAGGCTGTAAAGCAGTTCATATAAAACATACTGGTAGAGAAGAGATAAACCCTCTTGCACAGAGAAAATTTAAATTGATAGACTTTTACAATCTAGCAAGTACAAGATTAAAAAGTGCTGGAGGAGATCAGGCTAAACATAAAAAATATGCAGAAGAAATTATGAAGCTTTTCAATCTAGATGTAGATACCTATATAAAATATGTTATCTATTTTGTCTTTGGTGGGTTGGATAAATTTCAAACTAAAATTGATCCTAGTATTAGACTCGGATTTATCAAGGCTATAGAACAAGATATGGCAAGGGGTAATTTCGACATTATTAAGCTTCAATATGATGCTGAAAAAGATGAGATTAAAAAGAAGGTCCAAAATAATCTCAATGAAATGCAAAAGGATTTAGCCCTATTTAATGAGTTTGTCGAAAAATTAATAGTATTCGACGAACCAGCTAGGACAAGTACTATTCAATTAGATAAGACTAGAATATCAGTTAAATTTCAAATTGCTACTGACGTGTATGAGCTATTTAATGGTCTGCGTTTATCTCCAAATATACCGTTTATCAATGTCGGAAATTTTTACAAGGTGATCAAAACTTTTAAGCCGCCGAAACAATGGGCTGAAAAATTCGCCCAAGAAGATTTACTTGTTATGTATGTACTTAACCGTAAAATTGAATCTGAAAATAATAAAATTAAAGCCGATGTTAATAACTATTCTCCAGTTTTTATCATTCCTGCTTCTGTAGACGAAACCACACACTTGACAAATATAGAAATGGAAATAGAATCGCGAGTAGATGATGAACTCCGAGAAGAAAACTTATTAGAACGAATTTTTGAAGCTTTTCCTTTTCCGGTAAATAATTGTAGTTATGAACAGAAAAGAGTAGAAGCCGATTATTTACTTCTTGCTCCAGGAAGCCTTGATATTCCCTTGTTTTTCGATATGGTGATGAATGATCCTCTTATATCTCAACTAATGGTTATAGATGAAAGTTCTAGAACTTTCAGGGAACGAGGAGGTATATTTTCTTATTTCAGGTGGAACTCACATGTTGCTTCTAAAAATTTCATGTCCTGTCGTATTAATATCGGGCTAATAGAAGCAAAGCAACAATCTCGTGCTCCAGACATTTTTACGGATCTAGGGGAACCCTATCTATCAGTTAAAATGTTTAACTGTTCTACACTCGAAGAAGCAAGGCGTTTTAGAGAAATACTGAACCGCATTCTTGAATACTATTATTCATAATCATTTTAATTCTATCCATTTAGAACTATTACCGGTTGCCTGAGGTATACATTTTATTATTGGTTCTAAAGTTTGAAATTGCCAGTTCATCTGTTGACAGAATAAATTTCTCAATGCAAAATCTACATATCCCCTGCAATTCCGGGGATATGAACCTCCTTTTCCAAAAAATAATATCCACGCTGCAGCGTTTCGATATATATCAAACAATGTTATTCCAAGTTTATCGACGTCGTATTTTGATTCTATTTCTTTACCAAACCAAGATTGACCTAGATATTCTAGAAATTTCACACCCTTATTTTTCCTTATTACATCTGCATCTGATAATTTACCCCACTCGAAGAGATATCCATTTATCTCACGTTTTTCCCCTACAGTAAAAAACTTAATAGCTGAGTGGGCAACAGTTCGATGATCAAACTTAGTTTCAGAGGAAAAGATATAGACTTCAAAATTAAAAATACGATCAGATCTATTAAGCTGATAAAAATCTTTTCCATAGTCATCATACATCATTACTTTAGCTCGAGCATCAATATCTTTCTGTGTAGACGACCCTACTAACAACTTGACTGGACATGATACAGATCTCAAATGCCTAGACATCTTCATTTGAAATAATATAATAATTACAACGTAAAATATACTGCTCTTATTAGAAACTGATTTTTCCTACAGGTAGATTAAGTCTAAATAAGTTATTTTTCAAATGAATCAACGACTGCCAAAATGTCTCTTACATATAGTAGCACAGTATGTAGTTCCTAAACCAGTACGTTTTAAACCTTTCATCAATCTGAAAAAGATAGACTGGAATTGGCTTTCTAACAATCCTGCAGCAATTTCCCTCTTGGAAAAGAATCCGGAAAAGATAAATTGGACTTATCTTTCATGGAATTCATCAGCAATTTATCTCTTGGAAAAGAATTCGGAAAAGATAGATTGGATTTATCTCTCTGGTAATCCTGCCGCAATGTCTCTGTTGGAAAAGAATCCGAACAAGATAGATTGGTCATGGCTCTCTAGAAATCCAGCAGCGATATCTCTGTTGGAAAAGAATCCAAGCAAGATAAATTGGTCTTCCTTTTCGTTAAATCCAGAAGCAATTTCCCTTTTAGAAAAGAACCAGAAAAAAATAGATTGGTGGTGTCTCTCGTGGAATCCAGCAGCGATTTCTCTGTTGGAAAAGAATCCTGACAAGATAAGATGGGATTGGTTGTCTGGAAATCCGGCTATATTCGAGTTCGACATAGACCAATATAAAAAGGATTTAAATTCGTGGGTCGGATAGACTAAATATAAACAAGATTAAACAGAAAAAAGATAGATTTATTATTTGACGAGTTAAAATTATCTCATTCATCATATAAAGATGAGCGAGACACCTCCTAGAGGAAGTTACAGAGATAGTATTTACAAAGATTACGCCTTAATATTTCCAGATATAAATCAACAATTAGCATCATATGAAGTACGTGTTACAAAAGTTCCGGTAAGGCGTAAAATGTTAAAAGATTTTGATCCAAATATGTATATCCCAGGATATCAGGGAATATGTCTCAAGGCATTTTCTCCTACCTTGTTGGAAACCCAACAGGAACAAGACGAAGCTAAAGCTAAAGGACAGGATGTTATGATTTACCCCCTTCATGGAGAAGGAGTTCCAAGGGTATATGTTTGCAATCATAAAGTAAACAAATATGTAGGTCTCAAAGCAAATACTCTTAAAAACCAATTTGATTACCCCTATTTTCCTTGTTGCTTTCCAAAAGATCAAAAAGATAATCCTGGTCGTCCGCGCTATCAATATGAAAATCAAAATGATGAGGATAACGAGGAGCCTTCAGATGAAAAGAGAATGCATAGACCTAAAATATTCAGCTCTAATAGATTTATGAAAAGAAACTATTATGGGCAACTTCCTATTCTGATTGATAAATTTTTGAGAGTAGTAGATCAAAGAGCCTTTATTATGGGGGATGAATATCTTCCATATGTTCGTCAGGGAACTTTGAAAGATATTAATAGTGTTATTGACGCATTGATCAAGGCGATGATGTCCTATTATGCAGATATTAATATTGTCAGCAGTACTACAAGTAAAGATGAAATCAGACAACAAGAAGATGATCAATTAGAGTATAAGAGATTAATCACCGGTAAGTTCCCTATATTAGAAAAAATATTCGATGATAACTCGTATGAGTTCCTGGAAACAGCTGATAAGATTATATATCTTGGACAAATTCGCAAGCAATTTATAACCTTACTTCCAGCAAATACGACAGTTCAATCAACGTTTAATCTAGAGCTCAAAACTATTCGAGACCAATTAATTAATAATACCTCATACTTAGATGTCAAATTATTCTGGAGACTTTTAGAGGAAGTCTTTCATGTGAATATCATTCTATTTCAAAGAAGCGAAGAAAATCCTCAAGGGATGTTTGGTAGTCCTCTATTTCTACAAGAGTATCTTCAGTATCAAAGAAGAAAAGAATCATCTAAGTGGAGATTTACCGTGTTTTTATTTGAAACTATAGGAGGAAAAAGAGATCGCCTAGAATACCCTCAAGTAGAACTTATCCAAAGGTTCGATCCGCCGCCTACTCCAACGATATGGTCCTACTTTGATGATGATAAAGATAGGAAGCTACTTAAAAGGTTACAATCTTGTTTTGGAAAAATTTACTCGTACGATGGGCATTCAAATTTACCTATTCCCAATATCTTTGTATCCAAGCCAATAGCCCAGTGTGCGGATTTTTATGGAAAGATCCGGTTGATACAATTTACAAATGGAATATGTATCATGACCGAACCTTTACCTCCTATGGATCGAAGTGATTTGGATGTAAATATAGACTCTAAATGCGCCCTAGTCCCAGTGCAATTAGATAAAGCGCTAGAATTTCTCAATTTGGAAGGGGTCAAGGATGTTCGCAAAGTATTGATAGGGGGATTTGTAGTAGGATTACAATGTAAAAAAGATACAGATCCTAGTATGAGTCGTATCCAGCGTTTTGTTAGTTTTTATATTCCAGTAATCCCTATCAAGGATACTTTACAAATAGAATCTGCCCCTGTATCCGCCCCATCTTTCATAACACAGGAATCTTTATTAGACCAGTTTAATCGTATGGCGAGACTAGCTAGATATCTCATTGAATATATTCTCTGGACCTTTTCCAAATGGCATAAAGATAATCGTGGAGATGTATACGATCAAACTTATGTAGCTAAATTTACTCAGGAAAAATTCCAGATTTCTGCTAATCATATTTATCCGCCTCATATTCTGAGACGATTAGATGGCAATTTAAAAGGGGTTTTAAATGGAGGAAAGATTCTAGTCCCATCGACTGATGTAAGAAATAGACTTATTTTTGCTTTACAGATTAAACTGATTCAGAATCTCAAAGAAGTGCTTAGTTATTACTCGAGAACATATATTCAAAGATATTACCAGGATGTTACCGACTTTGATATGCAAGAATCCAATATCATCCTTTTTGGACAGGAAATGGTTCTTAGTTGGATAAATAGTAAAATACCTCATTATGTTCTTCATGATAGGATTCGATTTCCAGAATGCTCTAATATAGAGTTAGCAGTTGAGGAAGGAGAAGAAAAGAAAGAAACAAAGCAATTATGTGATCTTATAATAGAGAAAGGATTGATAGTAGATCCATATTTTATAAAGCTAGAGAATTTGGATGATCATATTTATATAGTCCAACAGGCATCTAATCTGTCTAATGCTCTATATATTTGCGATACTTGGTATAACATGGGATATAATGTAGGTCCAAATGATCCAGGTAGATTATCTACGGACCTACCATTTATTTTTATAGCCTATAACGATGCATATGATTATACAATAAAAACTATCAATGGTTCTGGTTCTGATAAGAGTGATAAAAGTGATAAACCTGTTGTATTGCAATATAAGTACAGGGAACAAATTTTTACCATGTCACTTCTCAGATATACAGCTTAAAACTAAATTAGATGGAATAATTAAATGTATGACTTCAAGTCACACATTCTTTTAGAGTTAATCTTTGGATCTCCATTTAGTCGGCATTTAGTCGGCATTTACCTCCATTTTCTGTAAAAGTTCTATCTTCCATGGAGCAACAAATACATCCTCGTCGTCGCCTTCAATTGTGTCTGTTAATATTTCTAGATCGGAACCAATATCAATAAATACTGTTTCACCATAATGTTTACAGAGTAGTTGACAGACTTCAAGATCTTTACTTCGTAAAAGTAACGCATTCCAATCAAGATTATGGAGGTCTAGAATCTGTAAAAGACCAATCTTACGTACAAGGTCTTTTTCTTTATCGATAATCTCTTGGTTAACGTTAAATATTACTTGTATTAACTGTTTATGAATAGCAGGGTTAATCTTATTCCAATATTCATCTACATTACTGAAAAGAATAAGAAAGATTATTTCATCCTCTACAGGACGAATAACCCACCAATTGTGAGTATAACAACTATTCACAGATCCTTTACGGTGAACTGGACAGCATGGACTGGAAGAGGGTTCTGAGTTATTTGGACATATCCAAATTTTTTTCTCAGGTTTCGTAGGCATTATTGTCTGTTTTTTACTTTTAGTATGTATCGAGGACATTTTAATTTTCAGAGGTGGTTATGAGAAAGTTCAGAGTTAAATCTGAGAAATATTTTTGACCTATATTGAAAGGAAAAAAATCAATTAATTTAATTTTCTGGTTGTTATATCTCGTATAAATTATGATCCGTTTCAAGTAGCACTTATTCCATTGATATCTCTCGGCTTACTTAGCCTATACTTTTAATTATCGTCCCTGATAAAATATATCAAAAATCCTATCTTGATCTTGCTAAATGATTTTTTATTTTCATGCTTAAAGACGTCATAATTCCTATTACCTATAATATCAAAATGTCTTCCTCTTCCTCATCCTCTCTAGCAGATGCAATGTTTGATCTTTTGATATCAGTAATGCCTACAGATCTTAAAACACATATATCCAATCTTCCTAAATCTGATGCTCAAACAATTATCAATAAAGCATTAACCGAGGCGAAATCAAACATTGAATCTAAACAACCAGAGTACAAGGTTCCTTTTAAATTTGAAGTTCCAGATCTTTCCAAGCCTAAAGATGAGTTCAAAATACCTGTTAACCGCTATAACACTGAATTGGTCTATATAGTAGAAGCAGATGTTCCCGGGGTTAGTAAAGACGAAATTAAAGTGACAATTTCAGCTAAACGAGAATTAATCATTAAGTATCAACGCAATCCAATATTCAGTATTCTTCCATCTGATGCAATAGAGATCAAATATGGTAAATTTTCTCGAGCAACAGTTTTACCTACAGATGCAAATGTTAAAAGTATTACTTCGGAACTTATAAATGGTCTTCTCCGATTAACTATTGGAAAAATTCCTGTCGAGGATCCTATTACAATTGAAATAGCATAAATAACCGTATCAAAGACTAATTTTTTTCTCTAATAAAGAAAAAAATTATACTAGTCCATTTTATAGGATGTTGGAGTTAATTGATTTTTTTTGCCCATGTATAAATAGGAAATCATATCTTTTAGACTTGTATCTGAATATTATCCTAGATGACGAAATGGTTGCCGAAATGTATTTCACATATTATAGCACAATATGTTATCCCGAGACCGACACGTTTAAAACTATTTATTAATCCGGACAAGATAGCAACAGTTAATATCTTTCTATCCAGGTATTCACAGAACTATAAGTATTATAATTCCTAAAAATATTTACTAGATAATATGATCATTATTCTAGTTATTGGTCTAGTTTTATTTCTTATATACATCATAGTTAAACTAACAAAAAAATCTTGTACCCTTAAATATAGAGAAAAACTTACAGTAAGTTCTTTGAATAATTTCAAGTGTATAGTTTATCTGCAGGATATTATGGTAGATCAGTGGGCTGTATATGGTACAACTTTTATATCCTTATTTGATGCTTATCCTGGGAAGATTACATTTATAGTGAGTAGCCACTTTTTTAATACTATCTTTAACTCTAATAATTTTTTTAAGAAACATTTATTTATACTAAACGATTTAGCCAGCTGGGTTGCTAATTGGAGCGCCTGTTATAACGGAGAAGAATTACCTCCTCAATTACAAAAAGATTTAGATAACATGATTAAAATCGGACAAAATCCATCTTTTAATATAATTGGATATTATCTATCAGATGAACCAATATCTCAATTTAGCCCTTTTACAGTTTGTAATGGAGTAGACAAATATACAGATGTTTCGTTGCTTAATCCTGCAAATGCTTTTGTGGCACCTAAATCTGTACCTCCATCAGGATTTGGAGACTCGTTATTAATATCATACGGTACAGATTTTCCAACACCAAGCCAGGGACATACACGGGTAGGATGTTGGTATAATTCTGAAGAATCTAAATGGACAATACAAAATTTATCATGTGATGATGCGGCTATAAAATGTATAGGAAATAGTTCGGTTGATCCCTCTTTATGTTTCTGTAAAGGACAGCTACGGAATCAGTATACTAACAACTGTTTAACAGTTAGCTTACTAGGTAATGGAGATTCAGTATTAAACGAAGGACAGTGTAATAATGATACGTCTTCTATTTGGTCATTTCCTATTTTCACGGGTCAACCAGATCAATACAATATGATGACAAATCCTATGGCTGGAACAATTGTACATAATGAAAATATTTATCTAGGTTCAACTACGGCTGGGGGTACTAGCGGTCTTGCTTTATCTACTAAAGATAATACATGTTCCTGGTTCACTCCAATTTATCCAAATTATTTATCCTTGGTTTATAAATATATGAAATCTCACGATCCAGATCGCTTAGTTTGCCTTGCCGATACTGCATATTTTATTCAAAAAATATATGAGTTAGGTAGCGGTGAATGTTATAATGAAGAATGTTGCGATAGTTATCAAAATGGTATTTTTCCATTAAGAGATATCCCATATGATGTTCTACTTATCGACGAATATGATAATAATTTTGAAGATCAAAAAATAAGGTTTAAATTTTTTCAGCAAATAGGGTTACTAAACAAACCATGGATCGGTGTTATAAATATGCAACTTCCAGACTATACATATATTGCATATTATAATAATTTTTATACTACAATGCCAAGCATTGGTATTCCTCCGCCAATAGGCGCAGGTTTTTGGGGTATATTACCTGTCTCTGCCGCTTTTCCAGATTCTCCGGCTAATGATCCAGCTAAGGCTAATGCATTGAAAAGTTTATTAGATTTAGTTAACGGAAAGTGAAATTTATTAACTAGCATAAGTAATCGTAAAAATGGGTTGAAATAATTTTTTCATTAGAGAAAAATTATTCTTTAATATAGAACAAAATTAAGTAGATTCGTCAATCGCTACACGAATCCTATCTTGGTCGATATATTCTATCACTTCGATTGAATGCCTGTCATCATCTGTAAGTTTTTCACATAGCCTAAAAAAATCCTCAACTGTGAACTTAATTAAAATACTTCTGGAACTGACATTTTAACTTTGAGTTTTGACTTTGTTTGTTCTTCTCCTAAGAGAGATTTGGCTATTGTTTCATAAACTTTTTGAGCATCCTCTACCCCATTTTCTTCTAAAACTTTAATCATATTGTCTTGTTTCTCCTTTTTCTTTAGTCGAGTATGAGTAGTTGTTTCAGTCTTGAGTACTATTAGTTCTTTATATTTTATTCCTGGTTGTTCCGAACTCTCTAAATACTCTAGAATATTCGCTTCTAATTCCTTTTTACGAGAGCGCAAATCTTTAGCTTTCGCATTCATAGTTTTTAGCTCTAATACTAGTTTAGAAAGTTCTTTCATACTTTCGCTTACGTTTACGGCCATTATTCTTGACAGACTAGTTCATTTTAGATAGAATTTTACCATATTTATTTTGATAATTGAAACAATTCTGCTTTAAAGAATTGATGGTTTAATCATAATTCCCTGATACAGGATGGAAATAGTCATTAACTATTTAAATCGGCTTAGTGACCTTTTGGTTTCAATTGTAAGATACAGTCCAGATGATGAGCTTATATATCAACAATCAATAAACAAGGAGCAAGATCAGATTCTCAAACTACCTAACCGTGTCTGGTTTTCTCCAACTCAAGAATCATCATTTGAACCAGAATCGTGTATAGATAGGTCTACTTTCCACATATAACTTCTATACAATTTAATCTGTCTTTCTGTCGTAGGGATTTAAATGGATATAATTGTACCCATTTAGAGGTTATTATATTATGCATATCTCTTGTCTCCGTTTTGAGCAGCTTAATACTAGGTTCAAAATTTTTACTTATACCATCGTACAGATTGATAACATTTAAGAGTGATGAGATCTGCGCTCCATATATACCCTGGGCTGCTTCGAGAAATATATTATTGTAAAAATCTTGGACAGGAATAAGTGGTTCTAGTGAAAATTTATCTAGTCGAGTTTCTAAAATCTGTATATCCTCTGGTATTCCTAAAAAATCTATTCCTACTAAATAACACTCACTATTAGTAACTCTGCTACTCATGGGTTTAGTTATATAGAATTTTTCAAAAACCTTAGAACAGTAGATAAGTAAGCTTTGGGTAAATGTGGAAAAAAAGGTATACATTTTTACTACTAGATTGCCTCCTTTCTTCAATACATACATCCCCAATAAAATTTGCCCTAAATTGCAATGACAATGCTGATCTTCCTGTCCATTATAATCACTAGATACATCAAAGCCTAAATCTGATGTATAAAGATCGATCTTATCGCTGAGTTGATTAAATATACTCTTTAAATTAGCCAGTTTAGTAACATCTCCATTATTTCCACTATTCATAAGCCATCGAGAAGGGTAATTTTTAACCAATGAATAAGAGTCGGCTAAAGCATCTTCTTTTTCGTCCAAGGAACATGCATACCATACATGAGATTTGAGACTGGTAGATGTCTTGACATAGTGATTAATAGCTAATATACCACTTCCTGGCAGCGCCGCGTTATCGAAACTAATAAAGCTTTCACCAGGCATAGAATTAGGTATAAGCTTAAACTCGCATATCAGTTCCCAAAATTTTAACCACGCGTTACTGACATTTTGACCTCTATAAGATTGGGCTATTCTGTATTTATACGTTCGGAAAGGGTCGAATAGATTCAATACTTGTGAAAAATCTTTACTCTCGATATCTGACGTGTAATATTTATCAAGCATAGATTTGGTCTGACATAACTCTTTACATAAAACTTCCATATCAGAATGTTTCCATGCTTCACTTTGGCCTTTTAAATGAGGTTGAATGAGAAATTTCTGAGGCTTAAAGTAATGTGTCATAGAAGGCATATGGAATGTACTAGAAATTTCCGATGATACAGCCTCGATATTTACTTTAGATGCCATTGTGTGGTTAATATATTAGATAATAACCTTTAAGTTGATGTTTAGAGGAAAATTTCATTTAGCGTAATATTATAAATACATTAAAAAATCCTAATTAAACGAGATATTTTATTTCAATTAATCTAAGTTAAAGACATCTTTGCGATTAAAAAGATGTCTAGTAAAAAATGGCCGAAACGTTCTTCTAAACTAATCGCAGTAATTATGGCTAAAAATGAAGCTGAGCGTATAGTAGAAACTACGTTAATATCCCTCCGAGATTATTGCTCGGGTGTTATACTTTATGATACGGGCTCGACTGATAACACTATCGAAGTTATCGAAAAATTTTGCAAAGAAAATGATCTCGTATTTAATCTAAAACAAGGAACTTTCGTAAATTTTTGTATATCTAGAAATGTTCTGCTTGATTTTTGTGATGAAATATATCCTAATAAAGATACCTATCTTCTTTTGTTTGACGCTCATGATGAACTTCAAGAAGGAGATAGATTGGTACAATTTATAGACAATTATAAGGGTACGTGCAGCGGCTTTTATATAACTCAAAGATGGTACTCTGGGAACAATCTTGACAGCTATTATAATGTGCGTATGGTAAAGAGTAATTATGCCTGGAGATATAAGGGTGTAGTTCACGAATATATATTGACCCCACTGATAGAGATTGATAAGAAACCAGATGTAGAAGTGATTTATAGGCTTGAAGGGGTATATCTATTTCAAGATCGTTGTAAGGACAGCGATTCCAGTTTTAAGCGATTTAGTCGCGATAAGCAACTATTATATGAAGAATACGTAAAAGATCAACATGAGCCTCGAACTCTCTTCTACTTAGCTCAAACATGTAGCTGCCTTGGATTGCATGAAGAATCTTACAAGTTCTATATATTAAGGATAAAAGAGACTGGATTTTACGAAGAAATTTATCAATCTTTCTTTCGCCTGGGAGAAATTTCTCAAACTCTTGGACACGATTGGGAGGAATCCATGACCTGGTATTTAAAAGCATTCCAACATTCCCAGAGAGCCGAACCTCTGGTTAAGATAGCGGAATATTACAAAGATAATAACCTCCAGACGGAAAAGAAGTCTGAATGGCACACGTGCTATATGTATGCTAATATGGCATGTCAGCTTATTTTCCCAGTTACACAAATATTGTTCGTGGATAGACGTGTATATACTTACAAAAGACATCATTTACTTGGTATGGCAGCATTTTACGTCGGGAGATACAAGGAAGGAAAGGAAGCATGTCTCAAGGCCCTCGAATCCGAAAATCAGGAAATTGACAGATTTAACCTCAAATTTTACCTAGAAAAAGAATTAGATACTATGCAGGGAACTCCCCTTACTTGTCCTGCATTAATCGCTGTATCGTTTGGTGATAAAGAGATGCGAGCAAAGGACGAACTTGAGGTTAAACATGATAGGAATAAAATAATAGAAGAAACCATATCCAAAATAGCCGAAGAAAAACGTAAGGATTCTAAACCCATATCTTCTGGTAATTTAGAAATTTTACGAAGAAATAATGTCAGCAGCATAGTTAAGTCTCAAGATTCATCATCTCCGACTGTAATGACAAATGCTGCTGGAGGATCATCTTCTCTTTTGGATCAAGTTCAGCTCGCCAAAATGCCCCGTAAAGATAGAAGAGCTCGGTTACGAGAAATGGTCAAGCAGAAAAAGCTTGGAAAAGCGTAATAATATTTTTAGATTTTATCCTACTTGATATTATGATTTTTCTTTTTGAACCCTATTTTTTAGGTTATAAATCATAATACTCGAGATATAAATCTTGGATCTTGATTTAATCTTTGAAATTTCATCTAATTAAGAGCGTATGAATTTAAATCTTTTTTGTACTGTTCTATATCTAATTCTATTATTGATGAATTATAAGATAGCCTAGACCAATTTATCTTGTCCGGATTCTTTTCCAGAAGGGAAATTGCCGCAGGATTTCGAGATAGACCAGTCCAATCTATCTTGTCTGGATTCTTTTCCAGAAGGGAAATTGCCGCAGGATTTTCAGATAAACAAGACCAATCTATCTTGTCTGGATTCTTTTCCAGGAGGGAAATTGCTGCAGAATTTTCAGATAAACTGGACCAATTTATCTTGTCCGGATTCTTTTCCAGGAGGGAGATTGCCGCAGGATTTAGAGATAGCCCAATATATCTTGTCCATATTCTTTTCCAGAAGGGAAATTGCCGTAGGATTTCGAGATAGACCATACCAATCTATCTTTTCCGGATTGATAAATAGTTTTAAACGTACTGGTCTCGGGATAACGTATTGTGCTATAATATGTAAAATACATTTCGGTAACCGTTTAAACATTTAAGATAAAGATAAAGATATTCAGATATAATTTCCTATATACCAGAGGTGAAAAAAAAATCAATTAATTATGTAGATTGAGTTGTATATGTTTTTTTCAAATAGGAATTATTTAGACACTCCAAGTCCCGGAATTAATTGATTTTTTCCTCTTCCATACAGTAGAAGTGATACCTTCCCTAAACTAACTCTCTTCAGCCCTATTGAAACTTATACAAAAAACTTCTAACTTCGTCCTATTATTAGTAAAAAGAAGAGAAAATCTATTCTAGGCATTATAACAATGCCTAGATTTCGTAAAGTTTTAAATCCAAATACTGGACGTTATGTATATAAACACGGCGAAGTTGCTAATAATTTAAAATGTAGCAGGTCTATATTGCCTCCAGCTGAAGATGAAAAATCTGTAAATATTCCAGATGCAGAATTGTGTATCATTTGTAAAGATCGTAAATCATGCACTGTTATAATTGATTGTGGACATGCAAATCTTTGTATAACCTGTGTCAGACATCTTGTCCTCGACGAGGAAATAACTACCTGTCCAACCTGCAGAGCAAAAATGACAAATATCATCAAGATATTTAGGTAATGAATTACCATTTTTTCACATCAAAGATTAAAAACCAAATTAGACGTCCATTTGGACACCTAATTTCCATTACGACTAAGTTCCTACAAATAAAAATTTCTCAATAGTGAATTTTACAGTATTACGTCTCGGATCCATTAATGTTTTAATTCAAGCTCTGCTAACCTGGTCTTAAGATTTGAGTTTTCTAATTCAAGATCGGCTGACCTAGCTTTGAGTTCAGAGTTTTCTAATTCAAGATCGGCCGACCTAGCCTTGAGTTCAGAGTTTTCAATCTCAAGCTCCTGGACTCTTTTATCAACTTGTTTTATAAAATTCTTATTTATCAAGGTTTTTTCTGGTTCTTCTGTTTCAAATTCGAAATTATCCTCTGATTCTAGTTCGGCTATCATGTCTAAATGTTGAATTCCTTTACCTGGAATAGCAGTAACAAAATCTATAACATTATCTATTGTGTTGATGAAAAAGGATAAATCTTTATCTTTTAAGAGAAATTTCTCCCCATTCTGATACCGACGATAATTTTTTAGATGATTAAAAATCGTCGCTTCGCATGAGTTCATATTTGTTTCTGATCCGCAATCTCGATAATATACAAGAACCGTCTTAGTTAATCTGTTATAGGAAGTAAATAATGTTTTTAGATTATCTGTAAGCCCCAGTTTGGCTTCTTTCTCAAATAAGAATATTTTCGTGAGAGCTATGTAAATAAAATATCCTTGGGGAAATTTTGGCCTAAATCGTCTCATTTTAGGGCGAATAGATTTAAGCTGAACTATTTGTTGGTCTTTTTGATCTACTATAAACTTATTTCTCCTGATTGTTAAATCGGTTTGATATTGTATATATAAACGAAAGAGCATTTCTTGGAATATATAAGATTCTTGAAGTTTGTCAGCATTTGCTGTCCTAACTTTTATCGAAGCTTTTTTCAAGCAAAGATAAGACACGAAAATATATTTCTTTTCGTTACCCGGTTTTACGCCCTTGGCGATATTAAGGTCGCCGAGATGCTCCGTAATAATATAGTCTATATCCAGTTTGAAATTCTCTTTTAATAGTTTAAGGAAATTTACCCTTTGATCTTTATATGCCGTATTATATCCCAACCAATCTAGCATATCTTTATTTACCAACATAAACTTACATGGAGAGTTCCAACCATCCCAGAATTCTTCTATACGAAACATATCCCGAGAAAGACCTATATGTTTAATAAATTCTATAAGTGGTATTATATCCATTTTATCAAGTAAGTTTTCATATACAGCTGAACGACATATTTCAGCTACCTGATATAAAGTCAGTTGAATACACCCAGAATCCTCCTTTTCCGTAGATAAATCTTGATCTAATGTCTGGTCAAATTCTTTCTCGTTTGAACACTCGGCAAATTTCTCCTCGTTTACCTGTTCTTTATTTTTGTTCACTATATTAATCTGTTCATTTACAGTTAAATTATTTACATTTAAGAGACATTTAACTTGATGTCGTTTCATATTGCTTCTGCCGGAAAAAGATTTATTACAGTATGAACACGTATTATTTTCCAATGCCTTTTTAACCTCCTCACTTTTACCCTGAAGTTTTAGACAATATTGAGCTCGTTTCTGATGTTGTTTAAGACATTTAGTAGAGGGAAAACTTTCGTGACAATAATCACAATCCATAGTATTTCTTCTTATATACATCATAACATTTATTTAAATTGCTTTTATTTATAGACCCATCATCATTAAAAAGTAGAGTAAGATGAAAGAACATAGTTCTTAACACATCTTCAGGATGAGATTTGTGTGTGTAGTATTCATGACTATCTTTCTTTATTTTTACCTAAAATTATAGAACATACACCCTACCTACGATAAATACCCATTTTGAATCTCGTTGAATTTACTCCTACCTACTTTCTCCTATTGTTTTAACTAAAACAATAGATACCAAACACCGACAATACATATATAATTTATTCGGTTACAACATCTGCATCATTCGATTCTTTCTTAGCAGGTTTAAATTTAGCCCTACCTTTTTTCTTACCACCCCCTTCCTTATCTTTATTCGCATCAGCTATCTTTACCCATTTAAAGTATGCTTCTTTAAGTTCTTTAAGTTCGCCTTTCCATATTTCTTCTACCGTCATGGCCTCAAGTTCGACTATTTTTTTCTTCAAACTCTCACATTCTTTTTCTAGGTTCTTGAACACTTTGCTTTGTATGTTCAAAGAACGGGCTCTCATATCCAGTAAATAATCAAAAGTACTCTTTACCAAGGCGCCATCATCCTCTTCACGTTTTTCATCTTCTTCGTCTTCATCATCGACGTTCTGAACTTTACCTTTTCTAATAACAGGTTTGCGATCAAACTTGAGCTCGACCAATTCCTGATCTAATTCCCCTTCATCCCTGTCGAGAATACTAATTTCATTACTATCAATCGAACGAATAAACTTAACCTTATTAGTGGCCCATTTAAGATCCTGTCGAATCTGATCTAATTGGCCTTCTTTACGAGTTTTGTATAAATCATATCTCCGCTCACAGTAATAAAGCAGGATATCTTCAATACTCTTAAACTTGCGCAATTTATCAGCTTCATCAAATAGAACCATATTACTAGTGGAAAGTGTGTCTACGAGTTTAAGGTTCTTAAGAGTAGGATTAATGCCGTCATCATCAGTAATTATAGTAAAATCGGGGATATCTCCATCAGGAGAGTTATTCTTAATCTTTTTCAACTGTTTATCTTCCTGCATTTTTTCAAGTTTCTCTTTAAATTTCTGAATGCTCATATTAAGACGACCAATAGGAATCTCTGTTATGCGATAGGTATTCTTAGCTATTTCTTCCAATTTCCCATATGTAGTGATTTTAGACCCGTCAACTTCTATCTTTCCAATAAAACCTCGATAATAAGGACATAAATCAGGAGTTTCATAAAATATCACTCCTTTGCTCTCTTCTCTAACATTTCCTCCCTTGTCCATCCAAGTCTCTATCCAGTCTATAATATCTAAAACATTATACATCGGCACATTTGAACTACTTCCTGTACCAATTCCAGAACTGCCATTGACCAAGAGCATAGGAACAATTGGAAGATAATATTGTTTCTCAACTACTTCCCCTTCATCTATCTTGTCAGGTAAATAAGGATCATCTTCTGGACGATAAATAAGGCGAGTTAACATATCTAAACGAGTAAAGAGGTAACGAGCCTTAGCTGCGTCTTTTCCCGGAGAAAGCTTATTTCCCCCTCCCCTTCTGCTACCGAATTGCCCGTCGTCTACAAATAAAGGAATGTTATTACTCCCTGCAAATCTCTGTCCCATTTTAGTTATCGTATCATATAGATTTTGTTCTCCGTGATGGTATCCCATATGCTCAGCTACATAACCTGCAAATTGAGCTACTTTGAGGGATGATTTCTTATAGCTAAGTTTCTTTTTAAATGCGGCTGATAGAACCTTGCGATGACTCTCTTTCAAACCATCAAGAATACAGGCTATAGCACGCTTACAACTATCAATTGAATAACATATCATTTCCTCATTAAGGTAGTTGGTTATACTTATTTCTTCAATTTGATAGTCCTCAGTTGTCCTGGATTTTATGGTAGGAACATAATTTATTAACCAATCTTTACGAAAGTCGGAATCATCGGTTGCAAATACTTGTTGCATTAGTTCATTCCCAGAATCGTCTAAAATAACAGAGACAGGATAGCGCCCGAAATCTTCCTTGACATCGGCCTTGTTAGATGTGCCCAGTCCTTTAAAGTAACGTATAGCCTTCTTTCCAGGATGATGAGTTTCTAAATATTTTTGAGCTTCATAATAGAATAAAAAAGAGAGTTTAGTTTCTTTAGTATTGATCTTGATTATAGGGATACGTAAGAAATGAAAGAAATCTCCGGCTTCTAATAAAGATGGAAAAAGAGTATGAAACAAATTATATATTAAAGCTATAATATGAGCTCCATCATAATCAGAATCTGCTACCGCGTAAAGTTTACCGTAACGAAGTTTGTTACGATTCTCGAGTAAAGTATAGTCTAATCCATATTCTAGTCCTAACGCCATGATAATAGACTTAACTTCTTTATTTTTAACAATCGTGGCTATACTAGCGTTACGAACATTTAAAATTTTCCCTCGTAATGGAAAGATCCCAATATTGTCGTGTCCTTTTTTACCTTCTATCCCATACTTCATTCCGTTTACAATATACGTTGCAGCAGAATCTCCTTCACTAAGGGTAAGTATGCAGTCTTTCCCCAATTTCTTATCCCCAGCATTATTAGCATCATCTAGCCCCTCTACTCGTGTGTAATTGCGTTTTTTCTTACCGGCATCTTTTAATACTGATAATTCGCGAAAACGAATAGAGTCTTCGATGCGGTCGACAAAGGACCATTTCATAAGTTTGGAAATATCTGTCCGTTTAACTTTAACCTGTATAGGTGGGCCATTGAAATAAGTCTTGTTTTGACCCTTAAATGTGGGATTGTCAGCTTCTGCTACAATAAAAATAGAAAAGTACTTACGTATATGGGTGATATCAATAGTTGGTCTTTCAGGTTTTTTCTTGGCTTTAGCTATAGTTTTCTTCTTTTTCTCTTCTTTCTTCTCTGGTTTAGTCTTGTTTATTTTATTAATAATAGGGCGAAAGATAGCCTCCTCCCATTCATCTACATGAACACCTCCATCAATAGTTAGAATACCGTTCATAAAACTTACCTGCATAAGATCTCCTTTAAAGAGAGGATCAGCCTTGGGGGCTACTACGACTGTGCAGTCTTCACTCTTGAGCTGAATCATTTCTTCTGGAGGAGATGTATAATAGAGTTGAACATAAGATTGAAGATCAGTAATGGGAAGTTCCTTGTCATTGTAATAGGTAGTTACTCCGTTAATTCTAGCAATCAAAGCATAGTCATAAACAGACTTCTCTACTACACTCATGAAATCGTCGTCAAGTCCAGTCATACCAAAGCGTTTATAGTCTGGATGCCAGGAAATTTTAGTATATCCTGTTTTACCCTCTGATTTCGGGAAATGAGACTTGGTTCTATCAAAGGTTGGAGGGCTCTTGTCAAACATATTTCGACTCCATTTTTGACGATAAATTGCCTCCTCACTAGGGTTATAAAGCTCAATGTCAAATTTATCCGAGAAAATATTGCAACAGTTATGAGTAATTGTAAAATCTTCTAAGGCAAGACGATGATCTCCATCTATTTCTATACCAACAAATTCAGCATTAGGAACTTGTTTTATTGTTATTTGTCCAGTATAATGAGAATTTCTAGATTTGGTCGAGGCGCATTTTTTACGTAATACTTTAGTAGGGATATCTTGCAATTCTCCTGAAATATTAATATTATAAGCCTTTCCTCTACGCAATTCACCTTTCCATTTCCACTGAGTATTTTTAATTGTAACTTGACATGAAAATCCTAATGAGCGAGCAATCATCACTATTCCATCAACAATAGGCTTATGTTCTATACTTTGAGCTATAACTACTCTTGAACCTTCTCTACATACTGTCCCGTCGGTATCGATCATCCCAGCTAATACCTCTAGACGAGTATTACGATCATTAATAATATATTCTTTAGGTACATGCTTATTTTTAACAAGATCGTATTTTTCAAGTAATTTTTTAAGAGGAGCTCTACCGCATCTAGTTGTAGATCTAAATTTCCAACTATAACAATCTCCTTTAGATTGAGTAAGAGTAGCATCATGTGTTTTACCCCATTCAATAAGATAGTTTGTGATTTCTGGATCAGCTTCATCATTAATCGCAAATCCATATCCGTGACTAAATCCATCCCCTAACCAAGCTCCAAGAATATATGGATCAAGTTCTACAGGCTGAAATGGCCATTGTATACATTCAATCCTAAATCCGGCCAATCTACTGCGCGCAGTCTTGGGAAGTTTTAAATAATCTTGGATATCGATATTTATCGAGTTATCTTCTGGTATAGTATTTCTAAAATTCTCTGCTACAATTCTACACTGTTTAATTTCTTCCGTATCAGGAGCATCTACAGTAGGAGATTTTCTTAATATTTGCGGAGTTATTCCTGGATGTTTGCGCCTGTAATGTCTTGGAATATCGCTATGTAAAATTGTATCACATTCGTCACACTTATTACCAATTTTTTGATATTCTGGACAACCAAAAAGACGAGCTTTTACTTTTTGAGTTTTATCGTCCCACCAAAGAATATTCCAACCACCTTTACTAGAATTCCAAAAGATTACCCTATGGTCAGGCATTTTAAGAGATAGAGTATGATTAGAATTTACAGTATATGTTTCTCCCGAGAATTGTTTAACATCATACATTGTACCATATCCTTCAGATATAGAAATAACATTACGAGGAGTTCCGTCTTGACCTATAAGTTGATCTCCAATTTTTATATTTTGAACCTGAGTAAATGAACCATTCCATAAAGGCAAAATTGTTGTTTTTAGTAGACATTTACAACCCACACCATTCCTTCCCGATGTTTTTCGTTTTTCGTTATCGTCATAGTTACTAGATGTGAGAAGTTGTCCAAATATAACTTCAGGAATATAGTCATCGGTAATAGTTCCATTTTTCTCTATGAATTTTCCTAGGGGTATCGGCTTTCCATCGTTCCAAACCGTAAAATATCCAGTTTCTCTGTCTATAGTAATACGGATAACTTTTGCCGGAATTTTAAACTGCTTCGAACGCCAAATATTATCAATGGAATTACACATTGCTTCTATAAAAAGCCTAAGTAATGCTTCAGAATACATTACTTCTTTGCATTTAAATTTATCCCTATCTTTAACCCAAATTCTACCAGATGACTTAATCCTCTTGACACCACCCACCCACATATCTGGACGGTGAAGGACTTGTTCATGCTGGGTCTTGCGCTCTATAACAAGTTCGTCTGTTTTATATTCAATCTTTTGTTCTTTGGATTCGTTATCGGACTCGTCCGAGGACGCTTCAGATTCTGAATCAACCTTTCTACCGATAGATTGAAGTTTAGAGATTTTTTTGCTGGCCATGATAGGGCAGATAAGTGAATTGGTATTGTAGTAATTCCAATCCTTTAACTTGGAAAATCATTTATTACTATTTAAATACGCAACTACCTAATATAAGATTCCAATAAGTGATCTTTCGTATTCGTATATGTCTTTAGAAAATCAACTTGATAGAATGCAAGATATCGCCGTATAATTTCTTATGATATTATTGATCTTTAATGGTTAAATAAAAAAGATGTTAGACGTCCTCAAAGGATAGCAGAACTAAATGATTTTCTTTTCTTCTATATATGGAAATGGTACTTCTAGAATAACTTTCAACGTTTCCATCACTTAAAATGAGCCGCGTTCAATACATATATATTTATCTAGATACTGACGGAAATCATCCTGTCACATTTGTCAGAAAAAATGGATATCAAAATATAATAACATTGCAACGCTATATAGAACGAACTTATAATAAGGCAAAACCTTGGTACAAAATATATGCAACAAATAATAATGCCAATGCTATGGAAGCTATCAAGGAATGGATGACTGAAGTAGGAACAGCTCAAGATGAGATAGCAAACCAAACTTATTGTCGGATATCTTCATGTACCTATACTCAAGTAAAATCCAAAATGTTAGATATACAAAGACGATATAAGTATACAGGAGAATTACCAGATGGATCAGACGATGAAGGCGGCGATCGATCTGAACGTAAAGATAATGATCAACCCAATCCTACAGTAATACAGGAACATAAAGATGATGATCAACTTGAACATAAATACGATGATGATCAACTAGATTTGGACGATGAAAAAATGGATGATCTATCAGATATAAACGATCCTGATTGGATCGATTCTGATGAAGAAAATAATTCTAACGAAGAGCAAGATTCCGCTATTACTATAGTTTCAAGACGAATAAATTCTATAGGACAATTACAATTTCTCGTAATATCAGATGATTCAATAAACATACATCAAGATGATCTATCAATTTATCTTGATCAGGGCTATATTACAGAAAGAGTTATATTTAAAAACGATGGATTATTAGATGTAAAGTGGTGCCCTACTTGGATAGATGCTACTCACATTACCATATAATTGATTGAATATTGCCCTTACAAAGACTAATTACAATTCTATACTTAGCAGTATAGGATTTTCTAATAATTGATTTCTTTTCTCATTTCATACAACATAAATACATTTTATCAAAACCTTTAAATACGCGCTCGCGATGTCAACTATTTATAGTATCTTGAATGAGACTCATCTAGATAGACTAGTCGAGCTTAATCATGTAGTATTTCATATATCAGATCATTATAGCCGAAAGTATTTAGAACAGTTCTGCGTAGCAGGGGTTGGCCTCGTGGCTATTGAAGGAGATACCCTGATAGGATTCATTCTGTATTGTGATACTCTTTCATCTCAGCCTTTTGGAAAGGAGAATGAAAAAAGTATAACTATTTTTAGTTTAGGGGTAGATGAAACCCGTCGTCGTTTAGGTATAGGAAAAACATTATTGAGGATGGTTATAGAGCAATCGTATCTACCTCTATATCTTCATGTTAGGATATCCAATAAGATTGCTCAAAATTTATATGAAAGTATGGGGTTCAAAATCGTGGACGTATATGCAGATTATTATATATCTGTGAATGATGACAATAAAAAAGAATCAATGATATATATGCATAGATCAAATCTATAAATATGTTAACGAAATATTTCACCTATAAGTGAGATATTAATCCGATTTATATAGCGTATTTAAAAGATAGATACTTATATGTACAAATGTTTCAAAATACAATAAATCCTCTTATCGAGAGACAAGACATGACAAATCCTCTTATCGAGAGACAAGATACAACAAATCCTCTTATCGACAGACAAGATACAACAAATCCTCTTATCGAGAGACAAGATCCGCGAATACTACAACTTACGGCTGAGGTTAACCGATTAAAAGGAGAAATAGATACTTTAACCAAAAGTAGAGATGGTTGGAAAACTTTTAGTTTAAACATGGAGAAAATTATCCGGGATCATTTTGAACGACAACATGAAAGCACAAATTATTGCGTCATAAGTTAATCTTTAATACGAGCAAGAAGAGCTTCTATCTGAGAAATTTCAGGAGTTAACTTCTGGACGATGGAAATATTCTTACTACTTTTATCTTCCATAAACAGGCCAGAATAGCCTAAATAAGATCCAAAAATTGTCCCAGCAATGGCTGCATTAGTATCAGTGTCAGATCCGACAATGGTTACTACATGTTGCATAGCTTGTTCCATTGCTTCAAAATGCCAAAAACTATAAAATGCAATATAAAGAGAATGCGCGACCCATCCCTTAGTTTTACCAGTAATATCACGCTTAAAATTGACATCCAGACTATCAAGTATAGCTTGTCCTACTTGAGGCTTATATATCTTGGCGCATATCAAAAAATCATCTTTAATCTGATTTTTGTTCTTTCCTATATAAATAGAACGTAAAAGACTTAGATATGCATAATTACAATCTCCATTAATATCATTGGGATTGGAGAGCATATGATCAGGGGTAAGTTCATCAAGAAGAATTAGAGGAGATGCGCGCATTAATGTTCCATTACTTTCACAGAGAACAAGTTCAGAGTGAAATTTCACAAAACGTGCTCTATAGCCTTTCAATGTCTTTACTCCTTTAAATAAACGACGAGTATTTTTTCCCAACTGACTAGTAGAGTTGGCGAACGTCATGTAAGCCAAAGCTGCTTGTTCTGGGTCGTATTCCATCTTATTCTCGATTATTGATGTTAATAGCGCAATACTCATTCTTGTATCATCCGAGACAGAAGCAGGAGGAATAGATGTAGTAGCAAACTGCCACTGCACTGTAAGGGTATGTTCGGTATTTATCAGTCCTGTATAAGGAAGTTTAGGTTTAACTCGAAAGAACTCATGAGGAGTTCCTAGAGCATCACCAATAGCAAGACCATAAAACATACCTCGACGGCGATCTGTAACGGTAAGTGAACAAGACATGATGTTTGATCCTATCCTTTGATGGATATAAAGAAAATCATTTCTATACGATCTATATACTTTATTTAACAACTTTAGTAAGAATGAAAAAGACAATGAAAAACACTACCATCAGACCAAGTCTAGAATATATGGGATTCTTCAAGAGCGTATCTCCTAGTTTGATTATAAAAGGAAGAGATAATACTCCGAATAGAATCATACCAATGAAAGCCGATTTGAACGGACTTATAGCTTGTTTCATAGCAGGTATATTTTGAGTCTGAAAAATACTATGAATAATTTCTAAATCTCCTGGTTTTGATATCTTGTCTTTATTAATGGGTAAATTTTTTATATCATCTCCACCTCCGATGTTGGACATGTTTTATAGATCTAAAGATAAGGTTATTTGTAACTTGTTTGTTTTATTTTTTATGATTTAAAGACATTTTGAGGATTGTCGAATTATTATTTTATCTAAAATAACAATCACCAGAATTATAAAGCTAACATCACAATGAATATCAACCTGTAATATATTTAAGGACCTGAATCAATAAACAATCATGTCATCTTACCCTAAAGAAGAAAGTGTATCTTATACTTTGGTAGCTCTGAAGGAGTTTTTAGCTAGACGTAAATTTTTTGTAAAATTACAGCTAGTATCAGACGGTCAAATAGTATTTATTAAAGTTTATGTAGAAGGTATCGGTGAGGATCTTCTTATTTATTTCCCCAGTAAATATAATGTTCCCCAAGAGTTGGACGGAGTTCCTAGCGTAGAAATTGTCCCATATGATTTGACCGAGAAAGATTTGCTTTCTCTTCACCAAGAAGAGGAAAAGGAAATTAAAGAGAATTATAGCGAACTACAAATGGATGATATAAAAGACAGAGATAGCTTTTCTGAAAGCAATATCTATAAACCAATCTCTATTGATAGTAATAGGGAATATCTCATTCGAAAGTCTATGGTTAGATATACTAATCAGTTAGACAAATTTCGCAATTGTACAGCCCATATTAAATACAAATTTGCCATACTAACAAATGATGTTTTATGTGTTATTAATAGATATAATGAGACAGAATGTTACTTGATAAAAAATGGGGGGAGTCTTGTATCCAATATTATCGATTCTAAAACAGATACAGTTATCCCCATTGGACACGAATTATACGTGACCATAGACTTACCTTCTTTCTATGAAAAAATTAATCAAGTACCAACTGAGCTTATCCGTTTACACAAAATCTTTTACTCTACTCTTAACAGGGCTCATACAAAACAGACAGCTACAGCAGAACATCGGTTCAAAAATTATCAATCTATAGTAACCAAGATGATGAGCGAATATTCAAAGAATAGTAAATATCTTGAAATGATGGAGTCACTTACTCAATCTTTAGAAAAATCGATAGAACAGGAGGAACAAATCATTCAAAAGATAGCCATTGTAGGTGTCCAAGATCCAAAGTCTACCATGACAAAAGATACTGAAAGGTCATTTAAAATCTCTAAGAACGAGACAGATTTACAAAAAATTAGAGAGGTCAAGATCAAGACTGGTAAACTGTTGCATGAAATTAAGACAAGATATCAGAACTTTCTCATAACTTTTGATTCTACTATAACTGATACCTGCGCAAGTTTAAAAAATATCGAACAAGGTATAAGTCGTCTTGGTATAAATTTATCAGATAAGAAAAAATAAAACTCATATATCAATTGTTCATGAAGATGTAAATATGAATGGATCAAACTATATCACAATTGATACTATATTAAATATAGTATCAGCTTAGCTATAAAAAAGATAAAACTATTAATAATAGTATGTCATAGTCTTCTTTCTATATATGAAAAAGAATATTAGAGCAATAATAACAACTACACCAATAGCTATCATTATTGTTATAGAATTAAACATATCACCAATAGGAGATCGACTTGAATTAGATCGACCTGGAGTTTTACATGTTGAAGGCATAGATTGGTGACAGATATTTGGTATACAATTACAAATCATGAATGAGTTTATATCATCTTGAGCAGGGCTAGGAGAATTGTTATTACCCTGACAAGATTGAACCAGATTAGATAAATCTGAACCATATTTAGACGATGCATAGTTGGTCATACATGTAGCTACTTGATCTGAGGCATTTGGATCTGAACATATTCCGTTTAAAACATTATTAGAAGTTAGGCCTGTTGATAGGCATTTCTGAAACGCTATCATACTAGGCGATCGTGTAGAGGGTGATGAGGGTAATGGTTCTGGTTCAGGAGGAATTGGTCCCGAACATTTAGTGATAGATTTAGTATCCAGTACGTAGCCGATATTTTGATTTTCTCCCCATAATTTTCCATCACCTTGAGCATTTAGGCACCATTTATCACCTCCAAAAGTCAGGGAATTATCAGAGTTCAAAGTGATATCATATGTATATGTTTTTGGAGACCCAGATTGTACTCCCATTACTATGTTTGCTTTTTTAGCGCACATATCCAGTTGTAAATTACTATCTGGAGTAGAGATGGACGGATAACCATAACCACTTATTCCGTTAGGGACAGGCTGACATGGAGCATAACTATTGAACTTATTCATTTTATAATTAGGATGATTATAATTTTATAATTTACGACTGATGTGAAAAATCCAATAATGATAATTGAAGGCATATATCGGGTATGGCGGAAAAATTGACGATGAAAATTCAAAAAGAGTGATTACCGGGTCTGTTTAGTAGGAGAAAATAAAAACACACATCCCGGGATGTATGTTAGAAAAGTTTTTTCCGTTGGACTTATAAAATTTTTTCTTATATGAATTAATAATTAGAACCTATAATTGAAAGCATTATTAATTTTTTACATGCCATAGGAGAATCTCCTATATTGGTTTTGATTTTTTATTAAATCTTTTGTTTTAAATTTAAATCTTTTGTTTTAAATTTAAAACTTTTATTTATAAACTTAAAGACAAGGTCTTAATCAATAAACATGGTCTATAAATGCGAACCTTGTAATTATGAGTGCGATCAGAAAGGTGGTTATGAAAAGCATATCGAGACTGAGAAACATAAGAAAACTGTAGAGCTGTTTAAATTGATAGAAGAACAGAAAAGAACAATAGAAGAGTGTAAAACGGCTTTGCAAAAACAAAAAGAAAACTACGAGTGTCAACTGCAAAAACAAAAGGAAAGTTATGAATGCCAGCTTGATAACAAAGATAAAGCTCAAATGAAGCGAATAATAGCAGAAGCAAATTTAATCACTAAATGTGCCATACTAGAACGAACAAATGAAACTCTTGCTAGGATAGCAGAAAAGCCTGTAAATATCACTCACAATAACACAAACTATAAAACTATCAATAATATTCTTAATATATTATCTCCTGAAGCTATCGACTATACTCAAGTGAATAATATTATAACTGCAGAGGTGGCTTCCCGCGGAGCTGATGCTATAGCAACCGCAGTTCATGATAAACTTCTCACTGACGGAAACGGTAAACCCAAGGTTGTTTGTACTGATCCTTCTCGTAATAAGTTCAAACTAAAGAATGAACTTACAGGAGAGCTTATGGATGATCAGAATTTGGAAAACGTTAAAACCAATATCAGACATCAGATTGATTTTAATACGATGAAAAGAGACGCTATCAGAGTTGCCGAAATGGAAGCAACAAATAACGAAACAGCCGAGGTTCTCGCTCGAGAATATATGAGTCATATGAGATTAGATGGTAAGGCGGGTAAAAAGTTAAGTTGTAAAGTTAGACGACATTATGTGTCTACTGCTAAAGTTAAATTTATTGACAGATAATATCACTTCTCTAACTGTCCATTGACAATTAAATATTCCAATAGCCTATCTCCTTTCTTCAGTATAGTAGTATCATCGATAGACTCAAGTTGAGCGTCTGTTAAACTGTTTGGTGTAATTACTGTTTTACTCTCATTCTCGGAGTTCCAAATGTATATCTTGGAATTTCTTTCTACCTTAAAACTTGGAGTAGAATGTTGTAATAATATTTTAGCAGCATCTAATGGACAAGTTATAGATGTTTGTATATATGCGTCACTGATGATATTTGTATGTTTTTCTATATATTTATAATAGTTAGCCGACATACGTTCGGCTACCTTTATTGCACTGCTAAATAAGCGTTCAAAGTCGAGATTCTTGGGTATCTCTTTCATGTTATTACTAATGACGAAAGATATCCGCGATTTCCAATCTATCGCAAAATTAGTAATAGCCTTTTTCTTGTCTATCTGATATTCTTCTCTATGAACATTAATAGAGTCGACTGTTTCTCCTAGAATATAAAGAATATCGTCCGTGCTGTTGACAGACTTCATATCTTGAATCTTTTGTAATTCCTCTAGAAACTCTGGCAGACAATCATTAAAGTTTAATTCTCCCTGGTCCATCCAAGGCAAAATTATCAGACCATTCAGTATTTCTATAATCTCATCTCCATAGGCCTTGTATACTGGATAAATTTTTATATCAGGAATATCTTCTTTAATCCTTCTAAGCACCAGATCCAAGATATCATACGGAAGTTGTTTCCATCCCTTTTGTGAAAGGATAGGAATATGACGGAATAGATAAAGAAAACGAGTGCGTAAAAAATCGTATGCATAAGACCTATCCTCCAAGTAATATAAAACAGAGATAAGTAGATGGTGAATATCATTCAAATTATCAAACAAGGTAGGTTGTAGACCATTATGATAATTATCAGAACTAGTATACATAGGCTTTCCTTCTATAGCTTGAACATAACTTGATCCAAGATCAATAATAACAGGATAGAGTCCATAAGTTGGAATGAGAATATTTTTACCCTTGTGTATATAAAGAAAAAGTGTATCTTCTTCTATTTGTCTTACGAGGATATTATCTAAATGCAAGTCATAGGATGTAAATTTAGACTTAACTTGAGCAATATCTAATGCGATCATAATTTGTACTAGTTGAGAAATGATCAGACTACGATGGGGATGAAGATATTTACATACATGATATAATGAGATAGGACTAACATATTCAATAAGAAGGACATTACATGGAAAGTAATCATTATTATTCTTAAATAAGCTCTCCGTATCTGGGTCATTTACAAAATCGTTACTGACAGGGATATTGATCATACCGACATTTCCAACAAAATGAGGGCAAAACGGCCTGAGTTTATTTAATTCGCTAGTTACCACATTCTCATGCTCTACAGATCTATCCAAGGCTACACTAATCTTGAATACTACTTTATCTGGCGAATTTTTCACCTTTAAAATTCCCGTTATTCCCTGGACTCCTCGGGTACCAAATACACGTTCAAATGTGAAGCATTTTTGAATCTTTTTGAGTACATCTTTCTTTCGTTTCTGAGTAGTTAGGGTATCAGTACATGCTGATACGATATCTCTAATCTTGGTTAGTCTCGCGATATTAAGAAATGAACAATTATCCACAGTATCCGGTAAAATTGTCGCTATCGATGAAGTCATACGATCTTTGCTCGGTTATGGTCATGTCTTTAACAGGCGCGCAGAAGATTACTTTTGTTTTTATCTACAACAATGATGAATGTATCATATACATTCATATTTACAGGGTTATTGAAACGGAATAATTTGGTTAAATTTTATAATCGGGTTTTTAAACTTATTCATTTTCCTATGGAGTTGTTAGTAGAAACGACCTTATACAATTTATCCAGGAATTTAAGTCATGCGTATATTGTTTATTATCAATTTCAAATATAAAAGGATTTTTGGAGATACCAGACCAGTCTATTTTTTCCAGATTTTTTTCCAAAAGATGAAGAGCAGATGGATTTTCTGAAAGTCGAGACCAATCTATCTTTTCAGGATTCTTTTCCAATATGGAAATTGCTGAAGGATTTCTAGAAAGTCGAGACCAATCTATTTTTTCAGAATTCTTTTCTAATAAGCACATTGCTGAAGGATTTCCAGAAAGTTGAGACCAAACTATCTTTTCAGGATTCTTTTCCAATAGGGAAATCGCCCCTGGATTCTCTGAGAGACAATACCAATATATATTATTTAAATTCTTTTCTAACAAGGAAATCGCGGCTATATTTTTAGAGAGACAAGTCCAATTTATTCTGTTATAGTGTTGTTTCAAAAAGGAAATAGCGGATGGATTTCCAGACAAGTATATCCAATCTATTTTTTCAGGGTATTTTTCCAAAAGAGACATTGCAGCTGGATTACTACTCAGATTCCGCCAGTATATTTTGTTTATATTCTTTTCCAAAAGGGAAATAGCAGCAGGATTAGCAGACAAATTCATCCACTCTATTTTTTTAGGGTTCTTTTCTAAAAAGGAAATCGCGGCTGGATTCTTGGAAAGATGGTACAAATCTAGTTTTTCCTGATCGATGAATGGTTTTAAACGTATAGGTATATATACAACATACTGTGCTACAATATGAAGTAAACATTTTGGTAAATCTTCGAGCATTTGATAGATCGAGAAATTCTTAAAGATATATTCCATGATATAACAGAAGGAATAGAAATTAATTTATTGTTTATTTCGGCTTCTATGAACTGAAATTTATTCGTTTATAAACGATTTTTATTCCTGTATATAATAAGGTCTATTAATACTTTTTACTTTTCTCGGATGACTTCCGCCGTTACTGAACGTTTTTGTGTTCGATGTGGTTGTGATGATAGCTCTATTCGCGATTTAGACATAGAAGACTTAGAAGAGACTTTAACATGTTGTGAAGATTGTGAACAATTTCTCTTTGAAAACGAGTTGATAGATCCTGTTCCTCCTTGTTGGTTTTTTATTATTAAGCCTCGACGCAAACGATATGAATCATTAGCAATGAGGCAAATTTTTGACAGTAAAGATGAGTTCAAAGAATGGTGTGACGAAAATAGCGACAAAGATCCGTTCCTATATCTGTATGGAATGTATAAATCAACTGAGTGGTCTCAGAATGATAGAAATAATTGGATATCTACCGGGTACGAAACTGATGGTAAGTTTTTCTGGCCAGATGATAGCGATGAGGATCTTCACCCTGGAGAAACTTTAATAGAAGCTTATACTGAAGGAGATAATGATATATGGGATAACGATTCACAAAACCCTACATATAGGATTAGAGACGGATTTTTCAGAGAAACTATAAAAGATATCGATAGTCAGCTTGAAAAATTAACAAAATGTAAAGAAAGAATAGCGTCTCTTCAGGAATCTCATTCTATATAAATGATTTCTTTGGTTATCTACCTGTTATATTATATATTAACTATGAGAGACATAGTTTAGATGAAAAATCTTTCTTTAAATATCAAATTTATTTTTTAAATCGGCGAGCATTAATTCGTATTGTACAATACGAATCAAATATTAAACCCTACTTTAAAACTGTTCAGTTCTTCGTACATACGAGACTGCTCCTTGGTTTCCTATTCCGTTATAAATAGCGACTATTTTATGCTTAGGGCGACTCGAACTTTTCTGGTTACTTGTTTCTGTGGTTTTTTTAGCAGGAGATTCTATACGACGAGTTTTAACGGCATTTGAGATCGCCGATACTGTAGTAGTTAGCGAGGAAGATGATGGCATTCTTGAACGATTACCTGAAGCTTTCTTGTGTTTAGATGGCTTATGTTTTATGGAACGTTTCCTTCTCGAACGAGGTTTAAATTCAATCTCTTTTCTTGTTCTTGGGGATCTCTTGCGACTGGATACAGGAAACGATCTACTCTCTATTTTAGTGCGAGGGGATCGTTGTTTGCGACGAGAATTTTTTGGAGGGGTTTGGGGCATTCTTATGATACGGTTAGATAATAATCCAGACCTATTCATAATTATAGTGGTTCAAGTTAGACGACTTTAAATAATAGTTTTACATATTATAATATAAGTGGATAATTTCTTCTAATTTTTATTTTATCGTATTAATAAAAATATTTAGCAGAACTTCCCTCTTTACGTTTCATACAAAAATATGCAGCTAGGCCCAGTAGTAAAATTACAATAATAACCAAACCAATCATCCACGATTTATTTGTATGTTTAGAAGCTCCGGATTTTTCCTCTTGTTGAGCTGGTCTAGATGGCATTTTCATAGGTATAGGATTTTCCATTGGTTGAGTAGCACTCGGAGCACCTTGGGATGCAATTTGAGCAGCTCCCTGACTATAATCTCGTCTTTGATGTTGAGGCATTCGGTTTATAGGATCAAATACATAAAAATTTTATCGTTTTGAGCCATTTGTTTAAAAGTGTTTAAAGCAGGAATGACATATATAAATATGCCTTCCTTTATGTTAAAGAAAAATGGTTTACTAGAGACACCTCAAGGAAACAGGCTAAAGAGATATATGAAAGTTCAAGAATTATTGGTTCATTTAGCAGTCGTAGATCAGACCTGGGGTAGTGAAATTACAACGAGTCAAGCTGATGATAGAGATTATTCATCGAATTATGGTTGGAGCCCTATGGAAACCTCAGGTATACTATATCCTTCCGACGAGATTCTTTGTTCTTGTTGTGTTATTTTGTAAATTTAGTTATTTTCAAGTTAAAGATATCGATTTTATATTTAAATGCCTCGTACTCCGGAGGTAATTGTTCTTACTAATTACTTGACCGAAATGTTTCGTTATGGAGGGCATCAAAACAAAAAATGCGATTTTTACTATAAATACAGACAAACTCCTCGATGTTGTTTACAGAATCAGATATGTCCAGTTAAACTACCCATTCTGAAATGTCCATTGTATGATACAAAAGATTGCTGTGAAAGAGGTGGCGACGTTACTTTATATTGCGAGTCCAGAATGTCGAGCGAATTAAATATTAAAAAATAATATGTTGCTAATAACTAATAATGAGCAACGATACATGGAAATTACTTGGAGACGAACGACTTCCACCTGTTCTAGGAAAGTTTTGGTCATACGAGCAAGATTCGTGGTCATATAAACCTAAACAGTATAATACATTTGTACCTGATGATACGGCTGATACTTTGGGAAATGATTATAGAACTTATATTCAAACAGAGAAAAAGATGCCTCATCCATTGATAACGGCTCGAGCTGGACTTTCTGAAGTTGGTATATCTGCTTTGGTATCGGATACTTTGAATTTTCCGGATTTACGTAGCGAAACTGTCAGATCTAAGGAGATTATTGGTCAATATTATCAAGCCCTGGCTGCTCGAGGAATGTTACCAACAAAGGTTGTATATTAGGATTCGGTTCGCATATAACATTTCGAGCAAGATGATACGCTAATTGACGACTTGTCTTGAATATTATATTACATCTGTGACATTGTTTTTGTGTAGTACAATTTGGAAATTGTTTATTATGTTCTGCAAGATAGCGTATACGAGAAAAAATAATTCCACACTTGGAACATGTAGGTCTATATTCCATTTATATTTAAAATAGATATCTTTTAAGCTAATATATGATTGATCACTTCATCTTCTTCAACTCTTTTTACTTCGATAACTACTCCTGTCATAATATAGAAGATTAACTGGCCATATCCTAACATTTCTGGGGTGACATCGTGCCCATAAAAGTTTTCAGACGGCCCCATATAAGATTTGACTCTTTCTGTCACATCTATCTCCTTGTTGATATCAATGGTCTTAATCTTGATAATTCTAGAGTTATTATTTGTGTGTTTTACGACAGCTTTATGCCAGTTACCTCCCAAATAGTATGGAATAACCAGCAGACGATCTCCTAGTTTTTCTGGAGTACAATAGAGAGATAATAGATTCTGATACTTATATTTGGCGACAGTCTTGACTGTTTCTATGGCTGTTGAACAATTTAACTGTATTGCGTCTAATGAACACCAACTCATCTTATCTGAAGATTGTTGAGCGCATTTCATCTTTTTAATTTCTCGATACAATTTAGCTACTCGTTGAGCATCTGTTAAGGGTTTATCACTTTGATAGGTCTTTTCTACTTGTGTAAAATTCCATAATCCTAATGTAGCTACAGCAACAACAGGTAAATAGAATAAAAAAGACATACTTAGATGGTGAATGCTATTATTTAAATAGGTATTTTAGAACTTGCAACTTTGATGAAAAAGACATTGTAATTAATTGGCGATTTAAACTAATCGCATTATTAATACAAATGAGTAGTGCTAAGAGCAAGACGGCTAATAAAATTAAAAAGGGTACTAAAAAAGAGGATTTAAATCTGTGTCAATCTAGAGGCTGTCGTAAGCCTCGTATAGACGAATCTCATTTTTGCGAATATCATGCTACGGAATTTTTCTATATTGATTTAGCTTATAAAGTTAACGTGACTGGAGTGCATAAACCTGTTCATAACGTATTTAGCCAGGCTAGAATCGATAAAAAAAATATAATAAACAATTATTATAAAAAGGAGATAGAGACTGAAATGAACTCGACTCTTTTAGACAAGGAGAAATGGGGTCAACTCAAATGTATCCGGATGTGTTCTAAGAAAGGTTATATTGTGAAATGTGATGCAGCAGTAAAACATTCATCAGAATATGCTTTATGTCCCCGACATTTAAAGCTATCATTGTTGGATTTTATGCGTAAAAGAGAACAGTTTGTAGCGAGATACTCGAGAAAATACAACGAGGATGACGAGAATTATTTCCCTTTCCCTATGCCTAAACGTTATGAAAATTACTCTTTACCAGAGGAAATTAAGGAGCAATGTAAAGAAGTATCTAAATCATCTGCCCAGATCTGGATGGAGGGATGTTTGTGTCGACACAAACATTGGAACTCGAATGATACATGTGATCATTTGGTGGACGGATGGCACGGTATTGGATATTGTAGTAAACATATCCACTCTATACAGGCCATTCTTTGTATTTTGAAGAGAAACAAGGTATTACAGTCGGGTATTTTAATTAAAAATTTAAGAGAGATGGTGTGTTCTTATGTTTAAAGCGTTTGTAAATTTTATTTATAATTACGTCTGTTTTGCTATTAATAAATTGATTTAGAAATAACACTTAGATATACAAGTGTTATTATTTCATTATGGATACTATAACCTGTTCTCTTCACATACTTTCATTGGAACAATTATATTCTCTCAAGGGTATTATTGAGCACAAAATAGATAAAATAGAAGAAAGGAGAGATATTACTCGTATTATCGAATTTGTTAATGATGATGGATATCACTGTAAACAACCCAATGAAAACTGTCCAACCGTTAAAGGTTTAATGACTATGCTTTTACCTTTAATTGTCCGAGTAAGTACCATGGATAAAGAAGACTTCAATGACCAACATTTTTCTGATATTAGAATAGATGATCAGAAACCTTGGTTTAAGAGATTTGGTTATGATCCGGATACGTTCAATATAACTGATGATACCGACTGGAATATTGATAAAAAGAAATGGGATTTTAGAGACTGGGACGACCCGGCAATAAATCTTGCAACTGTATATATCACCACATATTACAGGAGACAATCTTGTCCTGTAGAAGGATCCATATTTGATACTGTTAATGACGATGGAGATATTCTAGAGTGGACTATCAGGGACGGTAAACTCATTTGTGACGGAGATGAAATTGATGGTATTTCTGCCTGGAACGAATATGAAATGTTTATATTGCCTCCGATAGAGACGGTTTAAATTTCTTTTTAGAAAAATCACATTTCACTCAGGTAATATGCGTTGGATTATAAATATTCCTAGGAACTATTGTTTTAGATAAAACAATAGGAGAAAGTAGGTAGGATCAAATTCAACGAAATTCAAAATTGGACATTCTTCGTAGGTAGGGTATATGTTGTATAATTCTCAGTAAAAATAAAGAAAGATAGGTATAAATATTACACACACAAAATGCGACAATTGTCGCATTTACATATTATCTAGGTGCGACAAATTTTTACTTTAAGTAGTGTGATACCTAGAAA
>Ga0302280_1000403_pt1 | contig 38294 bp, 47 predicted proteins | sample III_Fen_E1_1_FD_198771 | JGI IMG/M metagenome (GOLD analysis project Ga0302280, IMG submission 198771) | Peat permafrost microbial communities from Stordalen Mire near Abisko, Sweden - III_Fen_E1_1 | ecosystem: Environmental > Terrestrial > Soil > Wetlands > Permafrost | place: Sweden: Abisko... | reverse complement strand
TTGACAGGGAACTGAATGTAAATGTTTACTGGCAATCCAGCACCCTTTTAAGCATAAAACGTGCAAACAGATATTTCCCCTTAATTGTCCCGATCCTGAAAAAAAATGGCATCCCCGAAGATTTTAAATATCTTCCATTAATTGAGAGTGGTTTCCAGGATGCAGTTTCACCTTCCGGCGCGGAAGGGTACTGGCAGTTTATCCCTGAAACTGGCAAAAAATATGGCCTTGAAATAAACAAAGAAGTGGATGACCGGTATAATATCGAAAAATCTACGGAAGCGGCCTGCCAGTATTTTATTGAAGCCTACCAGATATTTAAAAACTGGACATTGGTGGCGGCTTCCTACAATATGGGGTATGACGGGTTAAAGAAAGAAACCGACAGGCAGCAGGTAAGTTCTTACTACGAAACCCATATAAACCAGCAAACCGGGCGCTACGTATTCAGGATGCTGGCAATGAAAGAAATAATGGCGCACCCTTCTAAATACGGGTTCTATTACCTGAAAAGGCAGCTTTATTACCCCATAGCCACAGAGAAAACAACAGTTTCAGATGCTATTCCTGACCTCGTGGCCTGGGCGTTCGCGCATGGGATTAACTATAAAATACTGCATGAATATAATCCCTGGTTAAGGACTTATTCTTTAACCAACTCCACCAAAGAGACCTTTACTATCGAAATCCCGAAAGATAAAAATATCATCCCCGGAAATATAGATGACGATACTGTTCCTTTGAGTGTAACCATGCCGGACAGGTTGGCGGATAGCGTATTTCAAAAAGAGAGATGAGGAGATAAAAATCTTACACGGTCAAATCTCAACCCCTCCAATTTTTCCCAAAAAACAGCATGGTTTTTCATTCTAACTTTTGCTTTTTATCCCCTTTTTCATGCTATTTTTTCTGTCAAAAACCCTCTTTAGAGCAAATGGGATTCTAACCATGCTAAGATAGAATGAAAATAGAATAGCAACTTCCATTTTTCTTACACGCCCAGACAATTTTTCCAATAAATACAGCCATCACCCCTGACGGCACGAAATCGTTTTTTCGTTAGGGCAAGATAGGGATTTATTTTGAGAATACCAAATTTCATTTACAATAGTTTTTAATCGCTTATAAGGTTCTAATGTCCCCTTTTCTTTTTAGTAATAATTTTCTCACAAATCCATTTGATACAGTACTATTATTATACGGGAAACATTTGTTTCTCATACGTTGTTCTTATCTTGGGGGGGGCTGGTTCATCGACAAATAGGAAATTTTTAAAAGGCATACCAAATATGGCAGCTATTTGCTCCAGCATTTTCATGCGGGGCACTGTTTTTCCTGTTTCAATATTGCTTACAGTTTTCTGGGTAATACATAATTCATCAGCCAATTGCTCCTGTGTTTTCCAGTTCTTGATCCGAAGGTTTTTTATTTTTTCTCCAATATTTTCCATAGCAATTTTAAATACATTATACCAATTATGTCTAAAGATATACCTAAAAGGAATTGCAAGGTTACAATAAAAGATGAAGTTTTGCACATTATCTTATAAACATTTAAAAAAAAGTAAAATTATGTGTTCACCCCAACAGCGCGCCACAAAACGGTGTAGTAGTTATTAGCACAGCCAATAACTTATTAAATGGTACCGGTACCATTGCAACTTTAATTACCGGAGACGTCACAAAGAATTTTGGGACTTATGTTTCCAGTGTTACAATTAAATCAATTAACCCTCCTAATGCAGAAGGTATGATTAGGCTTTTTGTTAAAACAGGAACTACTTTCGATTTAATTAACGAAATTTGGATACCAGCGGCAACGAATGGAGGAGCATCGGATGGTACTACATCGCCAACTTTTGGTACGACAATTTACTTTAATAGTTTATTCCTTGCGCCTGGAGTGATACTTGGAGTTAGTACCCAAAACCCAGACACCTATGTTATTTCGGCTTCTGCAGAATTAATTGTTGGGTACATGTCCTAGATGACATATCTTATAAGCAATTGTTTGATGATAACGCAAGGTTAGATTCTTAAATGCCATTTAGAGTATACTAACGTATATGATAACTACGGTATCAAAAGTAGCAAAATTAATTTAACCTTACGGTATCTTAACTTGGATTTTTTTATCTTTAAAAACTAAAATATATGACAGAAAACAGTACATCTACTCCTTCTTATGTGAGAGTAGATCATAATAGCAACGTTGCATCTCTACAATTTGGGCAGAATTTGGCAATTGGGAATGGTAATTCCTTAAATGCAGGATGCACTACATGTGGTAATGGTGATTTGAAAGCATTCATTATGCAGAATATAGCATCCAATACGAACATAAACACCAATGGTGGATTAAATGGGCGCTTATCTGGTCCAGGTAATATTGATACTTATATGCAAAGATTTGTTGATTGCTGCACAGCTGAAGTTGCAAATTTTTGCAGTGATTTGACAGGGCAGATATTTTTTGCTGTTAACGCTGAAGTGGTTTTGAATATGATAGGTATTATATGTGCTGCAAGGGCAGCTTCTGCATAATTTGGTATCAGTAAGACATATCGAACTTTAATAATAGTATATTTGAAAAATTAATAATAATCAGGAATGAAGTATTTAGCTAATCCGTGGCGTATGCTATTAATAGGAGTATTTGTAATTTTCTTGAGTTTTTACCCCCCCTTTAATGTGAACAATAAATCAACTGAAAATACGATATTAGTTTTTAGAATAGTTGGAGGACTTCAAATATTGTATACCTTTAGAATTTTTTTTATCAAAAGGAAACATAAAGAATGATTATCATAACCTTGTTTGGTCAGATGTTCCGTCAAGTGTTTGAACTAAGTACACTTGACGGTTTCAAATAAAAGAAAGCCGCAGGCTTTCTGCCTGCCTTTTCCGTAGGGTGAACCCGGTTTTTGAATCTGTCGGTAGCAGGACACAAAATATTGTGCATCTACAGCCTCCCCCAAAATATTTCTTCCCCATCCCATTCTTTTCAGCCGATAGTTTCCGAACTTTGCGGGTCGGTTTTACGTAACACCTCACCCCCGGCGCCAATGGTTCCGTATGGCACGACTCCCCCCTCTCCAAAAGGAGAGGGGTAGGGGTGAGGTGATAAAAAAGAAAAAATTTGCCTAAGAAAATATCAAAAAATAAATCCATAGCAGAACCTGAAGTCCTTGATTTCCCTGAAAATATCGAAAACGGGCAGATTGAGGTTTTTGGCGCCAGGGAGCATAACCTGAAAGATGTGGACCTGGTGATACCGCGCAATAAACTCGTGGTATTTACGGGTTTAAGCGGCAGCGGGAAATCCTCACTGGCTTTCGATACCATTTATGCCGAAGGCCAGCGGCGGTACATGGAAACATTTTCTGCTTACGCCCGCCAGTTCATGGGCCACATGCAGCGTCCTGACGTGGACAAAATAAATGGCCTCAGCCCCGTTATTTCCATTGAACAAAAAACAGTAAGCAAAAATCCCCGCTCTACGGTGGGTACAATCACTGAAATATATGATTTTCTGCGCCTGCTGTATGCCCGCGCTTCAGATGCTTATTCATCGGTTACCGGAAAAAAGATGGTGCGTTTTTCTGATGACCAGATACTTGATACCATTTACAAGCAATTTGATAACCGCTCGGTATATATACTTTCACCGTTGGTAAAAGGACGGAAAGGGCATTACCGCGAACTATTTGAAGGGCTATTTAAAACCGGATACACTAAAGTCCGTGTAGATGGCGATGTGCAGGACATTGTGCCTAAAATGCAGCTTGGCAGGTATAAGATACATGACATAGAACTGGTAATAGATAAGCTGAAAGTCAACGAAGCCGCTGCCACCAGGCTGAAGCCATCCATTGATCTGTCGCTAAAACAGGGGAAAGGTACTATGGCGGTACTTGATGTGGAGGATAATACCATACGGCACTACAGCCGCAACCTGATGTGTATAGATTCCGGTATTTCTTATGACGAGCCGCAGCCCAATACGTTCTCTTTCAATTCCCCCTACGGCTGGTGCCCCAAATGCAAGGGCCTCGGATATTCTTACCAGTTTAATATTGATGATATTTTCCCCGACAGGTCACTGAGCATAAAAGACGGGGGCATAGCGCCATTGGGGACAGACCTTGATTTCTGGCGGATAAGCCTGCTGAAAGCCGTGGGCAAAAGGCATGGTTTTAAACTTACTGACCCGATAAGCTCCATCACGCCGGAGGGCATAGAAGAAATGCTCTATGGCAGCGATGAGAAACTGCGGGTAGATTACCAGTTCAACGAATACAATGTAGAAAATGAAGGCCTGGTAGGCTATTTTGAAAATATAATACTTGGTAAAAGCGCCAATAATGCCCTGAAAGAAAAGCTGGAAGAAACCGGGAGGCTGGCGCCGTGCCCTGCCTGTCATGGCTACCGGCTCAAGGAAGAAGCTTTGTATTTTAAAGTCGGTGAACTACATATAGGCGAGGCTTCTAATTTGCAGCTAAACCATTTTTATGACTGGATAAATGCCACCAAAGAAAAACTCGTTGGCAGGGAGCTGCTGGTAGGAGGGGAGGTGCTGAAAGAAATATCTATCCGGGCTAAATTTTTGCTCGATGTCGGGCTTGATTACCTAAGCCTGAACAGGCCTGCTTATTCCCTTTCCGGTGGGGAGGCGCAACGTATCAGGCTCGCCACGCAGATTGGTTCACAATTGATAAACGTAACCTATATCCTTGATGAGCCAAGCATTGGCCTGCACCAGCGCGACAATGAAAGGCTGATAAAAGCGCTTAAAGACCTGCGCGATATTGGCAATACAGTAATCGTAGTTGAGCACGACCGCGACATGATCATGGAAAGTGATTTTGTGGTGGACATAGGCCCCGGAGCGGGCACGCACGGCGGTAAAATAGTAGCCGCCGGCGAGATAGCCGATGCCATAAAAGCGGATACCGTTACCATGAAATACCTGCTGGGTAAAATGGAGATCAAAGTGCCGGAAAAACGCCGTGAGGGCAATGGCCTTTTCCTCTCCATAAAAGGCGCTACGGGCAATAACCTCAAAAATGTAAATATAAAACTGCCGCTTGGTACGCTTATCTGCGTTACGGGGGTTTCCGGCAGCGGGAAATCTACACTGATAACGGATACGCTTTACCCGGTTCTGAAAAAGCATTTTTATCGTAGTTCGTCCCCTGCGCTGGATTATAAATCTATTGACGGGCTGAAAAATATTGATAAAGTAATAGAGATAGACCAGTCGGCCATTGGGCGCACTCCGCGAAGTAACCCATCCACTTATACCGGGTTATTTACGCATATCCGCAACCTGTTTGTACAACTTCCGGAAGCCAAGATACGCGGTTACAAACCCGGAAGGTTTTCATTCAATGTGAAAGGCGGGCGGTGCGAAGACTGCCAGGGCGGTGGCATGAAAACCATTGAGATGAATTTCCTCCCCGATGTATATGTGCAATGCCCCACCTGCCTCGGCAAGCGCTATAACCGTGAAACGCTTGAAGTGCGCTACAAAGGCAAATCTATCAGCGACGTACTGGATATGACGGTAGAGCATGCGGTAGAGTTTTTTGAAAACATACCCGCCATTAAGCGCAAAGTAAAAACCATGAATGATGTTGGGCTTGGGTATATCCGGCTGGGGCAAGCCTCCACCACGCTATCAGGTGGGGAGGCGCAGCGGGTAAAACTGGCGGAAGAACTTTCAAAGAAAGATACGGGCGCTACTTTTTATATCCTTGATGAACCCACTACCGGCCTGCATTTTGAGGATATACGCATACTGATGAATGTGCTGAATGAGCTTGTAAACAAAGGCAATACCGTCCTGGTAATTGAACATAACCTCGACGTCATAAAACTGGCCGACTACATCATAGATATTGGCCTGGAGGGCGGCGACAAAGGCGGCGAAATCATTGCCGAAGGCACACCCGAACAAGTAGCCAAAAGCAAAAAAAGCCATACCGCAAGGTTTTTGAAGAAAGAACTGGAGAGGTAGTTATGAATTATGAGTTATGAGTTGGGGGGAGTAAAATTCAATATTTTATAGTATAGCGGCTTATCTTTGGGTCTCCCACAAGGCCTTCATGATCATATTTATATTGGTTTTTTTTCCCTCGTCCCCAATTCAATGTATAGTCTCCCGCATTTATATAAGTACTATCCAAAACCCCGTTTTGGGTGGATAAAATTGTAAAAACCTTTAAAGTATTATTATAATAAAAGTTAACAAAAAGAGTGTCGCCCGGCAACAAAGGGCTTAAGGGCTGTAAACGCAATACAATCCATCCCTTTGTGGCGATATACCACGTACGGTTGATATTCTGCTCGAGAGGGATTTGTATGCCTGATATACTATCGTAGGTGTCAATTAACACATAGTTAGTATTTGGGGTATGCAGCCCAATGGTTAATTCCTGCTGAGAGTATCCACAGACAGAATAAGAGAAACTGAAATTGCCATTTTTGTGAGGTTTTGTTGAAACGTTGAAACCGGGCTGATTGGCATCTAAATCTTGGCTTTCCTGTAAAACCAAATAACTGCCGGAATCAATATAAGGCTGCCCAGTTTCCCCATTAATCAGTGTCCCCGACACGGTATAGGTAGTACATTTGTTTTTATTGCAACTGCAAATCACAAACAGCAATAAAGCAGCAAATAGTTTTATGAATGTCTTTTTCATAATGGGGTGTTTTTGGTTATACAAATATGACGAATTTGGAGGAGAAATGGTGAGGGGGGAGGAAATGAAAAACGAAAAATTAAAAGTGAAAAATGGGGGTTGGGATTTTAAAGCATGAAATTTTCAGGATTCATGCGGGTATCATATAAGTTGATAAGATATATTGTTTTTCCTTTTATTTGGTAAAACAGCACCGTCTTTTTTGTTGCCAAACAGCGCCTTACCTTATTGCGCTCTTTTACAACTGGAAAAGCTTCAGGCATATTTGAAATTATTTCCAGGACTGAATCTATCTGTATAATGAATTCGTTGGCAGTCTTTTCTCCAAATTTATTATCAATATACTTCAAAATGTGCATGAAATGGATCCGTGCCGGAGTGGACCACTTGACAGTAAATGTCATTTTTTCTTTTTAAGATATTCTACGGCTTCTTCCATAACTGCGAAGTGGGAATGCACCTCCCCTGCTTCAACAGCAGCCATTCCTTCATCAATCAACTTTTTTTCATTATCAGAAAGGGTTTCATGCCATTCATTGGCAATGTTTTTAAACATTTCAAGCCGCTTTACAGTGTTTTCATCCTCCAAACCGTTTATCCAGCCAATCAGGTTTTTTTTGCGTAATTCAATATTCATGCTGCAAATTATATATTATTAGAACAATTCAAAGATTAAAAAATTCCGGGAAATGAAGGAAGGCAGCAAAGAGTTTTATGAGTGTCTTTTTCATAAGGGGAGTTTTTTGATTGTACAAATATTACGAATTTGTCGAAGATAAGGTGAGGGGGGAGTGAAATGAAAAACGAAAAATCAAGGGAAAAACCTGTAAATATCTTTCCGATGAAGAAACCGAACCAAATCTATGGTATTATCCTGAATTACAACACCGAGCCTGTAATCTTTTAATTTGATGCGATATTAGAATTTTGTTCCCTGTAATTTTTTAAGGTTTTTGATTTCCTTAATACTTTCCGCCGATTCAATTTCATCAATACATTCGACAAGTAAATTTATTAAAGGTTGGTTAAGGATACTTTTTACGTCTTTCTCGAAAGCACGGTCAATCTTTATAATCATTTATGCCGCAATCCACTGATAAATTTATCTTTATCAACGTATTTACGCGTGCGGCCTTCTTTTATGGCCAGGGCCATACCTATGTCTTCTATCCCTTCAGGGGAAAGCAATTTACCCTTAATGCCGATTTTTGAGGCTAATTCCATCAATAAAGCCATGTCAGCTTTCGATTTGCTTCGCAATAATGCAGTTTCCATTTTTTAGGTTTCTATTTGCAAATATAACGCATTGAATTTAAAAAGAGTTTAGCATCGGCGAAATAATAGCCGAAGGTACCCCAGAGCAAGTAGCCAAAAGCAAGACCAGGCATACCACAAGGTTTTTGAAGGAGGAGATGGAGTGGCAGAAAACCGGATTTTCAATATGAAAAAAGAGATTTTTTGGAATAATAACGTAAATAATTGCACTGGCATAATTTTCTTAAAACAATTTTCTATCAACCATATATGGGGAAAATACACGCTGAAATATTTGCGAATCCGGTTTTCATAATTTAATTAAATATTTTCCAATTTTAAAAATAGGCATAAATCATAAAAACCTTACAGATGTAATATTCAGTGGTATTTTAAACTTTTTGCAAATGCCTAATAAGTTAAATTTGATGCAAGGTTATCTTAATAAATCCATAAAAAAAGGGGAAATTATGACAAAAAAATTACGTTCAGTAGCAATTCTTATCGCCTGCATAGGCGGTACACCAAACATTTATGCGCAGGGTCCGGGAGACATTGTGCAGCAACTTCGCAGCCTGCAGAATATACAGCACCCAGCCGACAATAGCGGCAAGGCAGATAACAATGATGTATATACCAACAGGGTGTCGAAGAACAACATGCGGTTCAATGAAGCGAACAGCTTTAATGACAATGGAAAAGAAGAAGGCCGAAAAGCCGCTGAATGCAGCAGGAACAATGACTGGGAAGGGGCGATAAACCACTACACCCAGGCGATCCAGTATTTTCAGTCCGCTTACGACGAATCCAGGTGGAATGGGTACAAGAAAAACTTAAGCATTGACGTCAAAAACTTAAACCTGGTGGAGGCAAATAAGCTTTTTGACGAAGCCTGCAAACTGGAAAAAAATGGCCAGTACCATGACGCGGAAATGACATACCGCAAGTCACTGGTCTATGACCCGACTAACGCAAATGCTTATAATTATTTAGGTATGGCGCTTGAGAACCAGGGCCTGTATAAAGAAGCGCAGGAAGAATATAAGCATGCACTTACTATAAATAAAAGGACCCCGTATGCCGCCGTTAATATCGTTCGTGTAAAAAATGAAATGGCGCGCCTGAAATCACTCGAAATAAATGAGAATGCCACCAATTATTTTGTAAAAGGCGATTACAAAGAAGCGGAAATATTATACAAAAAGGCAATTGCAGCCTACCCGATAGATGTGGTTATTTATGACAATTTAGGGCTTTGCCAATTGAAAACAGGCAAATATAAAGAAGCCGCAGCCTCTTTCCGTAAAATTATAGCCCTCGACGCCAATAACACTGAACCTTATTTCCACCTCGCTTATGCCTATTATTACAATGGCGAACTGAAAAAAGCGGAAACCGTTTATAATAATATCATAAATCTTGAGCCCAGAAATGCAGGCGCTTACTACTGCCTGGCGAAAGCGCTCAGAAAGGACCACATGTCATCTAAAGCAGAAATAAATTACCGCACAGCAATTGCGCTGGACCCTACACAGCCGGTGTATTACTGCGATTTGGCCAACCTCCTGATGAAGCGTGCCCAATTTAAAGAAGCTGCTGATGAATATCAAATTCTTCTTAAAAGGGACCCTGCCAATGCCACTGCTATTGCCGCATTGACGAAAATGGCGAAAGAAGGTAAAATTGAAAATACGAATATCCCTGTAATAGCGAATGCAAATGCAGCCACAGGCGCTACGGCATCTGCACAGGGGGGCGTTGCCAGTAAACCAGCCTCTGATTTGAATACATTAGAAAATCCGTTGGGAAATGTAAAAGTGGCCGACCCAAAACTTCAAACCACAGCCACCAGTTTGCTGAGTACCGGTAAACCGGCTCCTGTAGCAGACAAGGACACTGCCTCGTCCAATTCAATGCCTTCAAACGACCAGGAAAACAAGCTTGCTGAGATACATCCTGAACTGGTCCCATTAATTAACCATGAGCGTGACTTGCAGAAAAAATCGGATGACCTGTTTATCAAGATCGCGGACATTAAAAAACAGATATTAAATATGTCACCGGCTGATCCAAACCAAAAAGTACTGATTAAGCAACTGAACCAAAAAACTACAGAACAATCGAAAATAGAAGAAGATAAAAATATAGCGTCCAATAAAATTAAAGACGCCATGTTTATATTTAAGAATATTAAATACAGTCAGAACTGATTTGTAAGATCAGGGTTTTTTAAATAAAATGGGCCGGGAGCGGGTTTTACAACCTCCCCGGCCTTTTGTTTTAAATGTGGAATTCACTAACCAGGATAGAATCCCATTAAATTTTTAAAAACCACCTCAATTGGCCCATTTCGCTATAAATGGCTGAATTTAAAATTTTTATAAACTTTTTTTGCTTTATCTAATTTTGTTTTTATTAGTTTCGCAGGGTAGCAATTTTGCTATAACCAACTAAAAACAAACGATATGAAAAAATTAAAACTTTTTGCAGCTATTATTGTCTTGGCTGCCGTATTCACATCCTGCGCTAAAAAGGATACTTCTCCTTCGGGTAGCAATACTGCTAACAATAATAATACTTCCAATAATAACAACAATAATTCCAACAATAACAACAACACCAATAACACCAATAACAACAATAACAGTGGCTATTATATGTCTGCTACAGTTGGGGGCACCTCCTGGAATGCCAGCTATGAACAGGGAATCGATTCGCTAGGCTATATATATATTACCGGCACAGGGACCAGCGGATCCATGACACTTGCTTTTTCCAGTACTCTTACTACAGGTACTTATTCACTTTCTGTATTAGGTAGTTTCATTGAAGCGGGTTACATACAGGGTGCAACGGTTGAGGATTTAGGAACAACAGGTTCTTTAACTATAACTTCTATTTCTGCTACTGCTGTTGCAGGCACTTTTAGCTTCTCCGGAGTTAATGCTATAAATAGTTCGTCATTCACTGTAACAAATAGCACATTCAAGGTTAAATTATAGAGCCATTTTAGAACAGAAAGCAAGCGAGCATTGAATTAGTCGTCACTTTCAACCTTCATATTGGTAAGGTAGAAGCGAAAATATTTATTGTTGAGGGATGGTAAAACATGGTCGAATGCCGCCGGCGCCTTGCCGGAAACGGGCATTTTCGCCTCAATGTCGCCAAATTCGTACAATGAGGTTTTAGTGCTGTCGTCCTGGTAATATACATCAGCGGAAAAGACCACTTTCTCTGATTTTGCATTTTCAACATTAATGACAAATTTATATACGGAATCAGCGCCTTTTGCCACTTTTACCCATTTATAGCTTATTAGCATGCCATTAAAATTTTCCTGCTGTCCGGGTTTTTTAAGCATCAGTTTTTTAGCCTGGCCATTGACATTTGCAAACCCAAATAAAAGTAAGAATAACAATGTAAATCTCATATTGTAAATTAATTAATCTGCAAATTTTAAGTTTTTTAAATTCAATTGTAGCAAGGGGATTGTTTGGTAACAGAAAAGTAACATTGGGAGTATTATTCTTCCCCCGGCGCAAAAGCATCACGGATATGGTAGATCTGGGTGCTGCCGTTTTTATCAAGAACGGATATTATATCAAAGCGGATCTCGGTATCAAGGTTTTTTTCTTCGAGGTATAGTTCCGCTGCATCGGTGATATTGCATTGTTTGGCAGGGGTTACAGCTTCTTCCGGCCAGCCATAAGCTGCATGGGTACGGGCTTTTACTTCTACGAAGACTATGGTGTCTTTATCCTTTGCAATGATGTCGATCTCGCAACGCTCACCCCGCCAGTTTATGTCAAGTATTTCCCAGCCTTTTTTGATTAGAAATTCCCGGGCCACGTTTTCGCCTTCTATGCCTTTGGTTTTGTTCGACATGCTATAAAACTATCTTCTCAGGTCTTCTATGCCAAGTCTTTTATACGCGCTCCGTGCAGGAAACCAGGAAGTTGCCAGCCCGATAATGACGATAGTAACAGTAACGAGTATAAAATCATTAATATTAAATGCTACCGGAAAAGCGTTTACAACAAAGGTGGTATTTGACGGCAGCCTGATAATACTGTATTTCATTTGTAGCCAGCAAACAAGTGTGCCGAGCGAAAGTCCAAATACGGCGCCAGCTCCTGTCAGCAGCAGCCCTTCCATAAGCAGGATCCGTTGTGCCAGGCTTGGTGTAGCGCCCATGCTCAGCAGTATCATCATGTCCTTTTTCTTTTCGATAGCGAGCATAAGGATGGCCCCGATAATATTAGCCGCGGAAATAAGCAGTACCAGAGAAAGGATAAGGTAAACGCTGAATTTTTCCGTTTTCATGACTTTATACAGGCTTGGTTCCTGCTGGTGGCGGTCATATACATGGTATTTGTCGCCTGCCAGGTTTTGTATTTTTTGCTGAATGGCTGCCACATCTGCATCCTTCTCTGTCCTTATTTCTATGGATGTGTACATAATAGGCTCATTTACCAGTTCCCGGGCAAATGGAAGTGGCAATATGATATAATTGTCAAGGTCTTGCAGAACGGAATATATGCCGCCGGCAATTATGTTAGCATTGTTAAATGCTTTCATTGGGTCGCCGGAATAGCTTCCCCTGCGTGGCACAAAGACCTGCAGGGGGTTAAAATCATCTGGACCATTCAGGTTGAGGCGGGAATTGGCTGTATTCCCTACAAGGGCATATGGTGTATTACTTTCGGTCAGTACCGGGTCTCCTGCAATCATCATGCTGTCGAGCCCCATAAATTTAACAAATGCAGGGTCTACAGCTTTGAATTTAGTGATAGTTTGTTGCTCCTTGTATTGAAGAAGGGCGTTTTCTTCAATTACCGGTGTAATAGCAACGACACCCTCTGTTTTTTTGACCTTATTATAGGTGAGGGAATCAAGTGCAAAATATTTTCCTGTTACGGGGGTGATCTTTAAATCAGAATTGAAGGTGTTGTATAGTTTGGTAACGACCTCTTCAAAACCATTGAATGAGGACAATATTACGATCAATGCAAAACTGCCGACGGCGATGCCAAGCAGTGATACCGAAGAAATAACATGGATCACCCCCCTTATTTTACCTGAGTAAAAGTACTTGCGGGCTATGAATAACGAGAGGTTCAAACTTTTGGTTATGAGTTATGAATTATGGGTTATGAGTTTAAAAACACTTCGCTCTCCGTTCTGTTTCGCCACTCTAATCTTTCCATGCCAATACAATGACCCCGGTACCGGTTTTATGGGTATTGTAGGTATCAAAATAGTTCAGCACAAAGCATATAGGGTAAAAAATAATATACCAGAATGGAAGCAGGACAATAAAGAGCATGGATACATTCAGCATCAGCATCGGGTATTTCATAGAGAGTTTCCAGGATATTTTCCCAGGCGTACCGTAGGTGTACATGCCTTCAGTCCGCTTAAAGCCCACGCTGTTGAGTTTTGCCTGCAGTTCCCCCATATTGTAGCCATCGCGCACGTGCTCGCCGATAAACGATTCTTCGCTATCGCTTTTCACATCGCTGCCGCCCTGGTCAGATGGGGTATTGATGAGTACCATGCCGCCTTTTTTCAATGAAGCATAAAAATTCCTAAAAACATCCACGTCTTCGAGGATATGCTCCATTACGTCTACTGACAGGATAAAATCAAAATATTCCGGTTTCTGATAAGTGGTAAGGTCGCCTACTTCAAACCTCACATTGTCATATCCTATCTTTTTGAAAAAGCCATTGCAATCGGCCACCTGTTCTTCTTTTACATCTACAGCCAGGATATTATACTGTTTGTTTTTACCGGCAAGGTAAAACTCATATTGCCCGAAACCGGAACCGGCGTCCATGATATTGGCGCTACCCGGGTGGGTACGCATCCATTTACGCAATTCGCGGTGTACATGCCATGCACGTAAAAGCAGGAGGTCCAAGAGTTTATAAAAAACTTTTCTGAACAGCGGCGATGCGTTGAAAAAAACGCCAAGCCTCTTTTTTATAGGATCGTATTCCATGTCTCGTTTCTAATAGGGTGCAAATATAGTGATTAGTGGTTAGTGGCGAGTAGGGTAGGTAAGATTCAGCAGGCTATCCCGGTGAGGGTTCACATTTCCGGGGCGCTGTCATACCCCTAAAAAGCTTGTTTTATTTTTTTAGATCTTAAAAAATTAATATGCTGAAAATCAATGTTTAGTAATTCCTTCCTCACTAAAGTAGTGAGGATCTTTAAAAATATGACTTCCATGACGTTTAAATGAGGTTTTTGTGAAAACAAAAACGAAAAAGTAGTGAGGGGTTCAATCATAAATAGTGGGAAGCGTTTACTTTTCATTTTTCACTTTTAGTTTTTCATTTTAATTGTTTGCATCGTTTTAACAAATGCCCTCAACCAAGATAAGGATTATTTTTGAGATTGCCAAATTTAAACATTGAAATTCCGTTATTTTGTAAAGGATGAAAAATGTTTTTTTATGGTTACTGCTAGTTTTGGTTTTTGTGCCTATAAGTGCAATTCCCCAAGCTGTTATATGCGATGAAAGAAACAATACAGTATATATTGGTTTGGACAATCCTATTTCTGTAGCTGTACCGGGTTATTCATCCAAATCTGTATTTGCAACCATCGATAGTGGTGGTACATGGAAACTTGACAAGCCAGGCCACTATATTTTAAGACCTGACGGCAGCAAACAATTAATTAAAGTTACGGTATATGTAAAAACCTTTTTTGGTAAAAAAAGGGAAATAGGGAATATGAATTTCCTTGTCAAGTCATTTCCTTCTCCCGTGATGTTGTTAGGGATTTATGAACCTGGAAACATTTCAAAATCTGAACTAAATCTTGTTAAATTTGTACAGGCCAATATGGGAGATATTTGTATTGAGGGGGTTTCCCCATCAATTCTTAAAACACAAATAATGATAATTTCAGCAGATACCATTAAAACAAATCCACAATTAAAAGAATTTAAAGGAAGGTTAATTCCCGATGATATTTTGAATGATTTAAGAAATACGAATACCGGAGACAAGATTTATATTTTTTGCAAAATCAAGGACATCGAGGGCCAATATAAAAACCTAACATCTGTTTACGAGGTCAAATAGGATAGCGGAAATATCCTTTTCAAAACCTTTGGTTACCTCAATCTTCACTTACCGGAAGCCATTTTGGCTAATTTGTCTTTCACATTCTTCAAACTAACTTTTCCTGAACGCTCGCTTTCTTTCATAGCCTGGAATAGCAAATTATTTTCGGTAATAATGAAATTATTTTTTATATCATTCTCTAATTGTTCTGCAAATGATTTCCCCCATAAATACCTATCCTTATCTCTTAAACTATGTTCTTTAGGTTCAATATTCCTGACAGCTTGTCTAAATTCTTCATATCCTTCCCATATACTATTGAAGTTAGTTCTATTTCCAAGGTCACTGAAAGCGCCTAATTGCCCACAGACTCTTATATCATAAACCGTAAATTCCTCAGGATATAAAACAGCTAAAATTGCTGTTGCAGTAGGAAGAAGGAACTTCCACCTGTCATTCATGAGTGTTCGCAGTCGCACTTTATCATTAGTTGCATTGTAAATTTCGGAAGTAAGCTCTCTTACAACAACATCAAGATTACTTTTCCCATTAAGCATTCTACTCGAATGTTTGGATTTGGCTCTATTTGCTTTCCATATGATTATGCAGAAAAAGTCAAAAGCATCTAAAAATTTATTTTTGTGAAAGTTATTTTTAACATCATTAAATAAATAACTTTCTAAATCATAAAACTTTAAATAATCCATAATTATTATAATTTTAACATTAACTCATAACTCAACGCCCATAACTCATAACTATTTTCCCTCCAGCCTTTCCCTCAGATCCAGTTTCTCCCTTCTTGCTGTATCTTTTGCAATATCATACCCCGCATCGGCGTGGCGGATAACGCCCATGGCCGGATCGTTGTGCAGTACACGGCGGAGGCGGGTTTCGGCATCTTTTGTGCCATCGGCTACCGTTACCATCCCGGCATGGATGGAGTAGCCTATACCTACTCCGCCGCCGTGGTGCACGCTCACCCAGGTAGCGCCGCCGGCGGTATTTATCAGTGCATTCAGGATTGGCCAGTCGGCAATGGCGTCGCTGCCATCGAGCATCGCTTCGGTTTCGCGGTTAGGGCTGGCTACCGAGCCGGTATCGAGGTGGTCGCGGCCAATAACAATCGGCGCTTTTAATATCCCATCGCGCACCATATCATTAAAGGTAACGCCTGCTTTTTCGCGCTCGCCCTGCCCGAGCCAGCAGATACGGGCGGGCAGCCCCTGGAAGGCAATACGTTCCTGCGCCATTTTTATCCAGCGGACAAGGGGTTTATTGTCAGGGAAGAGTTCCAGTATTTTTTTGTCCGTTTCATGGATGTCGTTAGGGTCGCCGCTCAGGGCTACCCAGCGGAACGGGCCTTTGCCTTCGCAAAAAAGCGGGCGGACATAAGCCGGCACAAAGCCGGGAAAATCGAAAGCATTGGTAACGCCACGCTCCAAAGCCCTGCCACGGATATTGTTGCCATAGTCGAAAGTGATAGCGCCTTTTTTCTGCATTTCAAGCATCAGGCGGACGTGCTTTGCCATGCTGTCATAAGCCAGGTCAATGTATTTATCCGGGTTTTCTTTTCGCAAAACCTTGCCCTGCTCCACACTCATTCCCTGTGGCAAATAGCCATTCAGCGGGTCGTGCGCAGAGGTCTGGTCGGTAAGCAGGTCAGGGGTAATGTCCCTGGCTATCAGCCTTTCCAGCAGGTCTATAATATTACATAGTACCCCAATAGACAGCGCTTCCCCTTTTTGTTTGGCGTCAATGGCTTTGTCTATCGCTTCGTCTATGTTTTTATAGTAAACATCCAGGTACCGGGTATCTATTCTTTTTTGGATTCGCCATTCTTCCACCTCGGCTATCAATGCCACCCCCTCATTCATAGTAATGGCAAGAGGTTGTGCGCCACCCATACCACCCAGCCCGGCAGAAACAGAAAGCGTACCTTTGAGCGTACCGCCAAAATCCTTATCCGCTGCGGCAGAAAATGTTTCATATGTGCCCTGTACTATGCCCTGGCTACCTATATATATCCACGACCCGGCAGTCATTTGCCCATACATGGTCAATCCTTTGGCTTCCAGGTCCCTGAAAATATCGAAGGTAGCCCATTTGGGTACCAGCATACTGTTTGAGATCAAAACGCGGGGTGCATCTTTGTGCGTCGGCAATATACCCACCGCCTTGCCTGATTGAATAAGCAGGGTTTCATCATTTTCAAGGTCTTTTAACGCCTTTAATATTAGTATCAGCGCCTCTTCGTTCCTTGCCGCCTTGCCGCTGCCGCCGTATACGATCAGTTCTTCTGGTTTTTCAGCTACCTCAGCGTCAAGGTTATTCAAAAGCATCCTGTAGGCCGCTTCCTGCAGCCAGCCTTTGCAGGTGAGGGCAGTGCCATGCGGGGCTTTGAGCTTTGATAAATCAAGAATATCGGTATCCAACATCATTTATTTTTTTTCTTCACTATTCACTATCAACTATTCACTAATTTAGCAATTAAACTTCACCAACTGCTCTGCCTGCATTATCAGCAGGTCCATTAAAAATTTATCTTCTATCTGGCCGTCTTTCAGTATCTTATTTACGTTTCCTAATCGTGGTTTTATAGGCAGAACAAACATGCCGAGATAGTTAAAAATATCCGTCAGGTGGCTCATGGCCAAAGATGAGCCCTGTGTGCCGGAAGAAAGGCCAACGATGCCTGCTACTTTGCCTTTAAAAGAATGGGGAAATTTCAGCGTATCAAGAAAAGACTTCAATACGCCCGGAAAAGAACCATTGTATTCCGGCACTATGAATACGAATTTAAAACTTTCATCAATGATCTGCTGCACTTCATTAAATGCCTCGTTTTTTCCGCTGTTTTCAAACTGCGCTGAAAAAATAAAATCCTGCGGCAGGTCTTTCAGTTCCAGTATCCGGCTGCTCGCGCCTTTTTCCATTAGAATATGGCTGTAAATATCAGCGATCTTTTTTGTAGTTGACTCAGAACGGTTTGTGCCACATATTATTGTTACCATACATCATTTTTAGCGGTTCAAAGGTAAAGAATTTAGGTTCCTGTATATCCAATCTTTTTTAACGAAACTCAACAATTGACAACCGGCAACCAACAATCAACAATAAAATATATATTTGCAGTTATGCGGTATGTACGGATTGTTTTTATATTGTTTTCTTTGGTTATGCTGAATTCATGCGGCCAGGATGGATTTAGCTCACAGGCAGAAATAAGCAGCAAGTTACTGGATGCACTAAAGAAACAGGATTTTGCTTCGATGATCAAACTCATCCCGAACAAAAAGGATATCAAACTGGCTGTAAAACTATACCAGGGCGGTAAATATACCAAAGATGAGTTTGAACAACTGGCAGAAAGCAGGCAGGAAGCGCTGCTTTTACAAATGGATATTGATTATAAAAAAGTTGAGCAAGACTTCAAGGATAAAAATTTTGACATTCAGCATGCAGTATTGAAAGACTCGCGGTACCAGGACAACCAGACCGTTGATAATTATAAAATATCCACTGTAGAGCTTATACTAAAAAATGGCGATGCCCAATGTATATTGGTTTATAATGCCCTCACCATAAGCGGCCGGTGGTTTTTAGATAAAGACATGAAAGTAAGGGATATAACGAATTGATTCTTAGTTTATGAAAAGCCTGTTCTTTTTGTGTCTCCTTTTCCCGTCATTATTGGCGCAAAACGCTAATTCATGCCTTATCAAGCAGGATTTATTTGAAGGTTATATATTTGATAAGGACTACCAGCTGATGTTTGTTTTTCCCGGCCAGAAGGACCGTATAGAACTACAGGATGATGATATTATTAAAGCCGAACAAATACTTAGGGCTAAAATTAAGATCATAAACAGGTTTAAACCCAATCAATCAGACCGGGTGCCGGTTATTGATCAAAACCTTGGAAAGTACACAAGGCAATATGTAGGATATACCAATAAAAAGGGTGAAAAGATAGTTTGGATAAATTGTATTTGGACCAATATCGACCAAAATGAATTGCCGGTAAACGTTGTCCGTAAATTTAACGGATGCAGCTATTTCTGGAACGTAAAAGTAAACCTTACCACTAAAGAATTATTTGATCTGGACGTGAATTTTTGTGGGTGACCTTAATTATTAATATTGTAAATCCCCTAATCATCAATAACAATATAACTTAGTAACTCATTTTTTAAAGCATGAAAATATTTCTTATAGTTATTCTTTTCATAGTTTCTCTTTTTCTTTTACCAGGCAATGCCGCGGCGCAAAAAAAAGACAAAAGCGATTCCAGCGCTAAAGCCCCCAAAATGCTTGATAGTGCGGGCAAAGTAAATTTTAAGGACAAAATGGGGCGCACAAAACTTTTTGATGCCATAGACCAGGGCGATATAGGACGGGTAAAATTCCTCCTTGAGCACGGCGCTGCCATAAATGCCAAAGACCTCACAGCCACTACCCCAATACATGAAGCAGCGCTGAAAGGCCAGCTTGACATACTGAAAATACTCATTGAAAAGGGCGCTAACGTCAACGCCAAAGACAAAATGGGGAGAACCCCTCTTCATGTAGCCGCCAATGAGGGAACACTGGAAGTGGTAAAATTATTAATAGACAAGGGAGCGGAGGTCAATGCGAAAGATAAAGATGCATGGACCCCCCTGCACTATACATTTTATAACCCTCAGCCTTTTGTTGCTCAATATCTTATTCAAAAAGGCGCAAATGTAAACGCGAAAAATAAGGAAGGGCTTACCGCATTACATTTCGCAGCAAGCAATCTTACCAGTAATACAGATGTAACCGCTTTTATGATAGACACAGGAGCTGAAATGAAGATAAAAGACAAATATGGCCGCGATGCGCTTCATTGGGCAGCCCATAGTGGAAATATTAAGATCGCAGCTTTGCTTGTGGCCAAAGGCGCCGACCTCAATACCCAGGATATTGACAAAATGTCCCCACTGGAAATGGCCACTGTAATGGGTTACGAAGATATTATACACCTGCTGGTTGATAAAGGCGCTGATGTAAATATTATAAATAAAGCTAATAAAAGTGCACTTGACCTCGCTCATTCTGATACTATAAAAGAGTATCTGGAAAAGAATGGTGCACTGACCGGTGATGTGATAAAACAGCAAAAGAAGAAAACTGAGAAATAAATTAATTTCTTTTTTTCTGATTTACAATGAGTAACATTTTTTTTTGCTATTTTTTTTCTTTTTTTGAACTTCATATTGTCCTTTTATTATCTTTGCCAAGTCGAGACTGTGAAAAACTATTTTCGAAGGAATGATGAAGAGCGGGACGTAAAAACGGTTTTTCTGGCGGTTTCAATTTTTAGAGACTACACATTAAACTAAATTATTATATGAAACAATTAAGAAAAAATCCCCTTCTGTTTGCATTAATTGCAATCACATTTTCATCTTGTAACCTTTCTAAGAACGTAGACAGCACAGCATCCGCTTCCTACAAAAAGCTGCAAATTGCACAGCAGTCCGGCGTTCAGAAACACAATGAAGCAGTGACTCAAACAACTGCCGTATTGAACACACAAACCACTGACCTGAAAACGGTTAATGTGGCTGACAACTCTTCGGTAGCTGTTAGCGCTGAGAAACAAATTGCTGCAAAACCCACGTTTTCATTTCGTGGCCTTAATCATGTAGCAGGTGTATCAAAGGCAGCAAACCATTTGTTAGCTTCCAAAAAAGCTACGATCAGGAAAAGCACACCGATTGAGAAAGGAGCAAGCGGTGGCGATAAGAGCCAGATCATTGCCCTTGTTCTTTGTGTTGTTGTAGGTACCCTGGGTATCCACAGGTTTTATCTTGGTTATATCGGTGTCGGGATACTTGAATTGCTAACAGCAGGTTGCTGCGGTATCCTTACTCTTATTGACCTTATCAGGATAATAACAGGTAGCCTGCAGCCAAAAGACGGTAGCTACTCCCAAACTTTCTAATTGCAACAAGAGGCTGATCTATGTACAGGCAATTATTCAGGATAACAAAACTGGTGATTTATTTTTCAGTACCCGTGATACTGGTATTAATGCCTGTTACTTTTTTTGATCATGGTCAAAATATGTGCATTTCTCAATTATTATTCCATCAGGCCTGTCCCGGATGTGGCATGACGAGGGGCATAATGCACCTGGTTCATGGCGATTTTACCGGTGCAGCTGAATACAACAAACTCAGTTTCGTGGTATTGCCTGTTTTGCTTTATCTCATTTTTGATGATGCCCGCAGAACGATTAGAATAATAAAAAGAGAAAGGCTAAAAGTTTTGCCTAAGGAAGCTTAATCTAAAACAAATAGAAAACAGGGCCGCACATTGGGCGGTCCTGTTTTTTTTTGTTTTTTCATTGATTTATCAATGGGATATTTCCACATTAATAATATTTTATAAATAAAGATGCCAAAGACTAAACCGGACTACGGTATAGATTCACCCAATGCGGTAATAGGGATGTTAATAATAGGAATTGTATGCATTACATCCGGGCTTTTTCTCGTTTTACCGGATATTGGTAATACGGGCATTAAGCTAAATACAGCCTTAATTGGATACGGAATACCATTTCTTGTTTCAGGAGTATTGATGCTGATATATTCCCAATACGGTAAATTTCGACATCGCGACAAAATTCTAAGCCTTTTAAAATTGCAGGGACATGAGAATATTTTGGATGTTGGCACCGGCAAGGGATTACTTATGATTGGTGCAGCAAAAAAGCTAACCACCGGCAAAGTATCAGGCATTGATATTTGGAATAAAAAATGCCTGACCGGCAATACTATGGACAATGCCCAATTAAATGCTAAACTTGAAAACGTAACCGGTAAAATTGAACTATTGAATCAGGATGCCAGAAAGTTGAATTTTAGTGACGGGTATTTTGATGTTATTATTTCTAACCGCTGCATTAATCACATTAAGATCAGAGAGGAAAGAGAAAATGCCTGCAGGGAAATATACCGGGTATTAAAACCAAATGGCACTATAATAATTTCAGACATTAAATTTGCAAAAGAATATTCGCAATATTTTAATTCAATTGGTGCATCTGCACAGATTTCAAGGCCATATTTTTTTAAAACCTTCCCTGCTTCAAGAATAGTCAAAGTAAAAAAGCCCTGACCCAATTGTTTTTCAGCCAAAACTCAGGGACGTTAATTTTCCTTATATTTGTAATAATATAAGTTAAACACCAGTTATTGGTTAGGGTACGTTCAATAAAAAAAAGAATAATGAGCCCACTAAAAAGTCTTTCCTTTCTTTGTATACTTATTGCTATTGCACTTCAATCCTGCAACCTTTCAAAAAACGTAAGCGCCACTTCATCTGCTTCCTACCAGAAACTACAGATAATACAGCAGGCAAATTCTCAAAAGGAAAAGGTTGAGGTTGCGAAAACTTCTGCATCACCAACAAAACCCAAAAACAATATAGCTTTAATAAATCCCACTACGGAAAAAGCTAATTATCATTCTCATAGTTTTAAAACCAAATTCTCAAAAGTAGTAGTTCCCTGTATCGGGCTTGCCTCCGTGGGCAAGGCGCATGTAATTATCAGGCAAGCCAAAGACATGGGTGTTGAATCTACACCAAAAACAGCGCTTTATAAGTTAGGGGTAGCGTTTTTGATATTAATTGGGGGCATAATATTAGCGGTGATCGGTGGGCTATTGTTTGGTAGTGCTTTGTTTGGTAGTAGTAATGTAGCTTCTTATGCCTTCTTTGGCCTGATTTTATTAATAGTTGGCTTGATTGGCATTAGTGTAGGGGCTATTCTTTTTGTAATAAGATTTTTTCAGCTTATAGTTCAATTGTTAAAAGAATCTATCCGCACTTCGATTAAGAACCCAAAATCTGCTTTGAAAGACGCCCAAAAGCTCGATATTTTCGGTTGGATACTACTTGGGGGCGGTATCGCATTTTTAAGGGTTATAGGTTATTTGCAGACAAATCCATTGATTACATTATTTTTAACCATTGCGTTAATCATGGTATTGATTGGAGTAATCTTATTGATAATTAGTGGAGCTTTACGCGGGGCTGCCCATGAAAAGATGCTAGATACCAATACAAAGTAGCTATGATGAGGGTTGTAGTTTTGTAACTAACCTAACTTTCAATGACCTTTGAAGAAAACATACAAAAAGCGCTTACACCTTTTCCCGTCCTTGAAACTAAGAGGCTGATCCTGCGCGAAATAAAGTATGAGGATGCGGTCTCTGTTTTCAATTTTCGGGCTGATGTACGGGTAAGTGAATTTATTGCCCGCCAGCCTGCCAGGGAAATAAAGGAAGCAGAAGATCTGATCCAGCGGATGATGGATGCCTACAACAATAAACAAGCTATCGGTTGGGCGGCGGAACGGAAAAATAGCGCAGATAAGGAAATAATTGGCGCCTGTGGTTTCAACCGCATTGATTTCCTCAATCACCGTGCTGAAATCGGCGGCGAAATGGCCGTAAACCACTGGGGAAAGTTTTTCGCGATAGAGGCTGTAAAAGCAATCATCGATTTTGGCTTTGATACCCTGAAATTTCATGCCATAGAGGCCAAACTATCCCCGCTAAACAAAAGCGCCATCTATCTTCTTGAGAAACTTGGTTTCCGGAAAGAAGCGCACTTCCATGATTATTATCTTTTTGAAGGAAATTACCAGGATTTGGCTGTTTATACGGCTTTTAATTCTGTATCTACCCCAGCTTCTCTTTCAGAAAAGCAAGCGTAAGGGGCCATGCAAGTTTAGCGGCTTCTTCGTTATAGCTTGGCCTTGCATCGCAGAAAAACGCATGATCGGCATAAGAAAAGACAACATTCACATATTTTTTACCGGCGGCATCCATTTCTGCCAGGATAGCGGAAACCTGCTCTTGCGGGATATGCTTGTCTAAACCACCCCAGAAAAACAGCATAGGAGCATGCATTGAAGAAGCACGTTTCAGCAGGTCGGGAACAATCCTGCCACCGTAATAGGAAACAGCAGCTTGTAAAGGCAATATACTATTAGCAAGAAAAGAAACCCTTCCACCCATACAGTATCCTGTCGTTGCGATAGCGTCTTTTTTGACATTATGCTGGGTCTGGAACCAGTTGTAAACGGCACGGCAGTCATTTTCCATGCCTTCCTCGTTTACTCCCTGAAAGTGCTGGGCTACAGCAGAAAAATCCGAATAGCTTCCTTCAAAACCGGGCTCTGCAGTGCGGTGGAAAAGTTCAGGCGCTATGGTTACATAACCTTCATTGGCAAAACGATCAGCGAGGTCCCTGATATGGTGATTTACACCAAAAGCTTCCTGGAAAACGATGATTGCCGGAAAAGGGCCATTGCCTTCAGGTGCAGCTACATAGGACTGCATTGTATTGGCCCCTGCTACTTCAAGTTGAATGAATGATGTTGTAATTGCCATGTCTGTTTCTTATTTTAATGGGTGCAAAGATGTGAAATTGTCGATTGTGAAATTGTTAAATTGTTGAAAAACCTACAACGGGCCTCCAAATTTTAAAGCCCTGCAATTTTTACCCATTTTAAAACTTATTTTAGTTTAGTTTTGTAATTAGCTTACTAAACAGATATAAAAACATAAAAATGGCAGTAGAAATAACCGACGCTAACTTTGAAGAGCTTGTAAACAAATCAACCCAACCTGTAATGCTCGATTTTTGGGCGCAATGGTGCGGGCCATGCCTCGCTATGGGGCCAGTTATTGAAGAGCTCGCGAAAGAATATGAAGGCAAAGCGGTAATAGGCAAAGTTGATGTAGATAATAATCCAAATGTGGCTATGCAATTCGGCATACGCAATATACCTACCATCCTTTTCTTTAAAGGCGGACAAATAGTGGACAAACAAGTAGGTGCAGTGCCAAAAGGCAACCTCGTGAAGAAATTGCAAGCACAGTTGGCATAAAAGTTATAGGTTATAATTCATAACTTATGGCAACAACTCCCAATCTTGAACGGCTGGACCTGGAGCAGCTTCAGAATACAGGTAACCTTGAACTTCTTGCACGGCAGGTGGTTGAAGGGTTCATAGTGGGTTTGCACAAAAGCCCATTTCATGGTTTTTCAGTAGAGTTTGCAGAGCATAGGTTGTATAACCAGGGAGAATCTACCCGTTATATTGACTGGAAACTTTATGGCCGTACAGATAAACTGTTTGTCAAGAAATTTGAAGAAGAAACGAATCTTCGTTGCCAGTTGGTGATTGATAATTCTTCTTCCATGTATTTCCCGGAAAATGGTTTTAACAAGGTGCAGTTTTCTGTTTATGCTTCGGCATGCCTTGCCTATTTGCTAAGGAAGCAACGCGATGCCGTTGGTTTAACTTTGTTCTCAGATAAAATAGAAAAGCATTTCCCGGCCCGTTCCAGCAATGTGCATATCAAACTGCTTTTCAATGAACTGGAAAAACTGCTGAAAGCCAACGAAAAAAATAAAACTTCTTCAGCAGCTGACGCACTGCATACTATTGCAGAAAGTATCCATAAGCGTTCACTGGTAGCTATTTTCAGCGATATGCTGGATAATTCATCAAGTACTGAAGAAACTTTTGCTGCTATGCAACACCTGAAATATAACGGCCATGAGGTAATGCTGTTCCATGTAATGGATAAGGCGCATGAGCTTGATTTTGAGTTTGAGAACAGGCCATATCAATTCATAGACATGGAAACCGGTGAAAAGGTAAAAGTGTATCCCAGCGAAGTAAAGGAAGAATATTTAAAGCAAACTGTTGGCTACCGCAATGCCCTCAAAAGCAAATGTGACCAGTATAAAATAGATTATATAGAAGCCGACATCAATAAAGGTTTCCGGCAAATACTTCTGCCTTATTTGGTGAAGAGGGTGAGGATGAAGTAGTGTGGTCTGAATCAGAATTTAGGGAATTTTAGGATTTACGGAATTAATATATTTTTATCTTCGTAAAAAATTGATATCTTACTTTTATCTAAATTAAAATACAATGCGTAATATTATACCCATAGCTGAAAATGAAGGCCTTGGCTTTCATTATACGGTAACGGAGGAACAAATTGCAGCGCACCAGAAACTAAGTGCGGAAGAAATATTTGAGTGGCTGGAAACTACCAACCAGTTCATTTATGAAGTGCAAACCCCGGAAGAACGTGCAAGAATGAAAATAATAAAAGCCGACAAAAATTTCAGGTTTAAGGGCTTATAAAGAGATGCTCACCTTCCCAAATATAAAAATCAATATTGGCCTGAACATAACGGGCAAAAGGGTTGATGGCTTTCATGACATAGAAAGTGTGTTTTATCCAATACCCTTTTTTGATGCTCTTGAGATAATACTATCAGATAAATTCAGTTTTGAGATAGAAGGTTTGCAGGTAACGAGCCACCCCGAAGAAAACCTTTGCGTAAAAGCATACCGCTTGCTTGAAAAGGAATTTAACCTACCCCCGGTAAACATTTTCCTATTAAAAAAAGTACCTTCCGGGGCAGGATTAGGTGGTGGTTCGGCAGATGCCTCTTTTACCCTGAAAATGCTGAATGATATTTTTGGCTTAAAATTAACTGTTCAGCAACTCGAAGATTTTGCTTCTGTTCTTGGCAGCGATTGCCCTTTTTTTATTCAGAACAACCCGGCTTTCATCACCGGGAGGGGAGAGAATATATCGCAGGTTGACCTTTCATTAAAACGATGGTATATCACATTGGTTTTACCTGCAGTTCATATTTCTACGAAAGAAGCTTTTGCAAATATTCATCTACGCCAACCTTCATGCTCTATTATAGACATAATTAAGAAACCTGTTGAAACCTGGAAGGATGCGATAACCAATGATTTTGAGGATTATGTTTTCAAATCGTATCCAGAACTGAAAAAGATTAAAGATGAACTATATTATTCAGGCGCTGCTTACGTCTCACTTTCAGGCAGCGGATCTGCTATTTATGCCCTTTCTGAAAAGCCATTGATAATTAATGGTAAAGATATTTTCAGGAGCAATATGGTTTGGGAGGGGCAATTATAATTCTGTTTTACAGCCAATATTCCAGCCCTTTTCCCGGAAAACCGGCATGGCCTCCGGCATCAGGCATTTCAAGAGAGACATAATCAGAACTTTGGGCTTCATTTACTGGATAACATTCTGATCCGAGGAAGGGGTCGTTTTTAGCATTGATAATTAATGTTTGTACTTTTATTTTTGGGATAAATGGCTTAGAACTCTGCGAACTATAGTAATCATCCACATCTATAAAGCCAAAAAGAGGGGCGGTATAGCGGCTGTCGAAGGAGCGGAAATTCCTGATCTTATCATAACCATCCATATTATATGCACCGGGAAAAATCCTGTTTTTTTCTTCAAATTTATGTTTGAATGAAGCCAGAAAACGCCTCATATATATCCAGTTGCTGCGTTTTGAAAGTTGCTCGGCACCCGAAGCCAGATCGCAGGGCACAGAAAAAACAATTGCTTTTTTTATAAGTGGTGAGATAGCATTGCCCTGATCTCCGAGGTATTTCAGGGTAATATTCCCTCCTATACTTATTCCGACTAATACGATCTCCTCATATTTTTTATCGGTAATGAGCATTTCAATAATTTCCGAGAGGTCTCTTGTAAAGCCACTGTGATAAAAAGGGATATGCCTGTTAGGTACTCCGCTGCATCCCCTGAAATTCCACGCCAGGGCATCATAGCCTTTGCGGTTTAGAAAATGTAGTATCCTTTGAATATAAGGTGCGTGGGAATTGCCTTCGAGGCCGTGGCTTAATATATATAGTTTATTGCTGCCATTTTCAAGCCAGTCCACATCTACAAAATCGCCGTCAGAAGTATCAAATCGTTGCCGGCGCAATTGGAGGGGATTCCCATTATAAAACAATGCTGGGAATATTGTTTGCAGATGGCCATTGAACAGCCAAAATGGGGAATGGTAGGTTGATTGTGATATAAGCGGCATGGTGCAAAATTAGCAGAAAACCGGATGACAATATATTATTCGCCCTAAAACGCAATTGCCTGCATCTTATCAAAAGATCCAGGCAATTTGAAACACACGCACTTAATTTTTATGAGGCCTGATAGATGGTTGTTCGCTTTAACTTGTATCGAATTTACAACCGGGAACCTTGGTTTGAATTGCGAAAGAGCGATAACCTTACGCTTCTATGGCCTTTATTTTCTGCATTTTCCTATTCATAAATACAAAGGAAAGCAAGCAGGCAAGTATTTAATCAATGATTTTTCCAGATAATTTTTTCTTTATTTCTTACGTGCATAACGGGTATATAAACCCCATAGAAGCGCTAATGTTATACATCCAGTATAATGATTGCCTTGGAGATTATTGTCCTAGAACCGTTCTGTAAATGTAAAAATAAAGCTATTCCTGACATCTTTTACATTTGTGCCTGATGCGCCAGATGCAGAAGGTGGCAATGTAGGATCAAGCGTATAAGGCTGGTAATAATAAGCAGTTTGCATATACTGATAGGTGAGGTCCATAGCGTATTTATTGTCCCTGTACCCGAGGCCAAGGGAATAAACATCATAGCTGCCATTTGCATTGGCCGGTACGGCATCGGCCTGGTAAGGGCTGCCATAGTAGCCAAAACCACCACGGAAGTACATAGGCCCTGCCCTCCATTCTGTACCTACACGCGCATTCACAGCCTGCGTAAGGTTTGCGGCTATTTGCGCATTCTGAAGACGGCTGTAGCCCGGGTCATTAGAAAAAGTAATTTGGGAGCTGGTATAGTCCACAAAATCACAGTCTAAAGAAATAAGACCATTTTTTTCAAAAAATACAGCGGCGCTGGCAGTGGCCCTCCAGGGAGTTATTATTTGATAGCTTTCCGAACCGGAGTAAGGAGTGGATCCAAGTTCACCCCCTGAAACGGTAGTTCCTGTAACGGTACTTGAATAATTATCATTCATAGTATAAAAGGTAGGCAACTGGGCCGAAAGGCCAAACCTTAACAGATCATTCGGCCGGTAGATCACGCCAAAATTTGCAGAGACGCCAATACCTGAGGTAGAAAAACTGTCGGTATATTCCGAACTTACATACGCTACGGGGTTTTGGTTTAGGTTGTATTCTGTAAAATCGCGGTAATAATGATAGTTTAATATGGAAACAAGAACAGAACCGCCTATATACCACTGGTTAGAATAATTGGCCCCTACCCCAAAATTGATCTGGTTCATAGCGCCATGGGTTGTCTGGTCATCGGTTTGCTGCAAATTCTTACGCTCGCTATCGCTGGCGGCAGTATAGCTTCCCGAAGCATTACCTATTAGTCCTGCTTGTGAGGCAAGGGCCTGGGAAGTGGTAGGGTTTCCTACTCCATTCGCATTAGCTTGCTGGGCCCAGCTTTGCAAAATACTGTTATGAGTATTTATTCCTTGCAGGTAAACATCAGAGGTGAAATTGTTTGTCCGGCTAAAACCAAGTGCATAGTTTAGGCTTACCCATCCTTTTTTTACCGGCTTGCCCGTCCTTGGGTCATGCCGCACTTTGCCAAAAACAAGGCTCATGCTGCCGATATTAAAATTATACATTGATGTGCCATTCTCCGGGGTGTTGAGGTAATTGGTATTTGTACCGTCCTGGTTTAGGTTCAGTGTAAACTCAAATTCATTACTACGATACAGGCCAATTCCGGCTGGGTTTATATTCAGGCAGCTAAAATCAGCTCCCACTGCTCCAATGGCATTTCCTATTGCCATGCTCCGCGCATCTGTTTGCGGAAACATTTGAGAATATCTCAAAACATCAGAAAAATCCTGGCAATAGGCCAAAGAAACCCCGAAAAGTAAAACGACTGTAGCGCCCCACCTTTTATTCTTTATCATACATTATTGGTTTGTGATTAATTATCTTCCATGATGGCCTCCACCACCACCGCCTCCGCTGCTGCTGTGGCTTCCTCCAAAACCGCCCCCGCCACTTCTGGGTGCAAAGTCACCGCCGCCCCTTGGGGCGAAATTTCCACCACCGTTCCTAACCGTGTTGGAAGGCCGCGCACTGTTTGAATTATTTGTTGGAGCAGAAATATTCCTATTGTTTTCCGGTGAAGGGTTTCCTTGAGGTGCATTGCCAACTTTAGTTGAGCTATTTTCATTGCCCTGTTGTGCACTGAAATTACCCTGATTATTATTCGCAGGCACTACGTTTCTTCCAGACTTGGTTTTGCCTGATACTATATTGTCCTTTAAAACCGGCTTAGGGTTATTATTGGTTTTGCTATTTAATACGCTCGATGATCCACCACTATTTGTACGCGGGCCTGAATAGTAATTACCAACGGAACTACCACCATATCCGTAACCGCCACCATAACCGCCGTAACCATATTCGTATGGATAACCACCATAGGAACTCATAAATGGGTTATAAGGATTATAATAAGACATGCCATAGCCATAATAAGAGTAAGGGTCATACATAGAGTATGGAGACATCATACCATAAGGGTAGGGTTGATAAAAATAGGGAGAATAAGGATTATATGTAGCAAAAGGGGAATACCCGCAACCCATCATCCCAAATCCTGTATTGTATCCCATACCTAAAGAAATACCGGGTGTATAAGGGCTGTAACCCATATAAGGATCGTATCCGCCCATGCTGCCCATTCCACCCATAGAATATGGGGAATAAGGAGAATAGCCGTTCATCCCGTTATTATAATTATTATAAGATGAATTGTTTCCATATCCGTTGCCTGAATATCCGCCCTGCTGGTTTCCCTGTGAATAATCGGAAGGATTGCCCTGCTGTGTAGGAATGCCGGCAGGTGCATTTTGCTGTGCCTGGTTATTGGAAGTATTGTCTTGTGAGGGTGCAGTGACCGGTTTATAGTTCCTGTCGTCGCTGCTCGTGTAGTACACATCATCCTGCCCGGAACCCTGAGCACTTTTACTGGAAGAACAGGAGGCCATTGCTATAGCCGCCGATGCCACCAATATTAGTTTTTTTATAGTATTCATCGTAAATATGTTTTTATCTATAAAGTTATGACCAATTAATTAATAATTTTGCCCACGCTAATTAAGTATCAAATTCTATTCCAAAAAGTTTTTTTTAAGCTTTTTTATATTACTTATACTTCTTTAGTATGATTCATCAACAAACAAAGTTATAATAAGATTTTATAATAGATTCTTTTTTAACTTGTTTTAACGAACAAATATAAAAAAATAACCGGAAATGGCGAATAAAATAACAAAGAGGGAGCAGGATTATTCAGAATGGTACAATGATGTGGTGAAGGAAGCCGCACTTGCAGAACATTCTGCGGTAAAAGGGTGCATGGTGATAAAGCCTTATGGATTTGCTATTTGGGAGAAAATACAGTCGGAACTGGATATCCGGTTTAAGGAAACGGGGCACGTAAATGCATACTTCCCATTGTTCATTCCTAAAAGTTTTTTGAGCAAAGAAGCCAGCCACGTAGAGGGATTTGCTAAAGAATGCGCTGTAGTAACCCACTATCGCCTTATCAATGACCCAAATGGCAAGGGTGTAATAGTGGACCCTGAAGCTAAACTCGAAGAAGAACTGATAGTGCGCCCTACTTCGGAAACAATAATCTGGAGCACGTATAAAAACTGGATACAGTCTTATCGTGATTTGCCATTGCTTATAAACCAGTGGGCCAATGTAGTAAGATGGGAAATGCGTACGCGGCTTTTTTTGCGTACAACGGAGTTTTTATGGCAGGAAGGGCATACTGCACATGCCACAAAAGATGAGGCCGTAGAAGAAACCGCTAAAATTCTTGAGCTATATGCCGAATTTGCAGAAAAAGTATTGGCTATTCCTGTTTTGCGGGGAATAAAAACAGCGAATGAACGTTTTGCGGGTGCGGTAGAAACCTATTGCATAGAGGCAATGATGCAGGACGGGAAAGCGTTGCAGGCAGGCACTTCGCACTTTTTAGGGCAGAATTTCGCCAAAGCTTTTGATGTAAAATACCTTGATAAAACCGGCAGGCAGGAATATGTATGGGCTACATCATGGGGAGTATCTACCCGCCTTATTGGCGCATTGATCATGGCGCACTCAGATGATGAAGGCCTGGTATTGCCTCCGAGTATTGCCCCGCTGCATGTGGTAATAGTGCCTATTTATAAAACAGACGAAGAACTTATTAAAATACGCGAAACAGCCGATGAGCTTATGCAGAAATTGAAGGCGTTGAAAATTAAAGTTAAATTTGACGATGACGATACTAAAAAACCCGGCTGGAAATTTGCTGAACACGAACTAAAAGGTGTACCATTACGTATAGCCATCGGGCCAAGGGATTTGGAGAATGGCACTGCTGAAGTAGCATTGCGGGACACGAAAGCAAAGCAGGTAATATCGTTTGACGAACTGCATAATGAAGTACCTAAGCTACTGAACCAGATACAGGAGGGAATATATATGAAGGCGCTGAAACTGCGTGAGGATAATACCCACTATGTAGATGCATGGGAAGATTTTGAAAGGATAATAAACGGCCCGAATGGTGGTTTTATATGGGCGCACTGGGACGGCACGAGTGAAACGGAATTAAAAATAAAAGAAATGACAAAAGCTACTATTCGCTGCATCCCCCTGAACCGCGAACCGGAACAGGGGAAATGTATTCTGACCGGGAAACCGTCGGAAGGAAGAGTGGTTTTTGCAAAAGCATATTAATGGGGTGTTAGGTGTTGGGCTTTAGGTTTTAGGCCTCACACCCAACACCTTACACCTAAAACCTAAAAAGAATGGCAGATATAGACCCTAAAAACCAGGAAATAATAAATACACTGCAACTAAAAGCAGGGGCAAAGCAATTTATTTTCAGGAAAACGCAAACGGTTTTTGCACAGTTTAAAAACCAGATAAAGCTCATTGTAAATGAGGTGGGCCCGCAGATACATACGCTGGATAAGAATATTGAAGTGTCTTATCAGGATATGGGCGATTTTGAAATGCAGATGAAGTTTTCAGGAGATACGCTGGTTTTTATGATGCACACCAATGTTTTTAATTTCCCGCCGGAAGACCCTTTGTTTAAAACAGACTATATAAAACAAGACCCAATGCGGGGGTATTGCGGTATGATAATGATCTACAATTTCCTCTCCGACTCTATAAAATACAGCCGCATGAACGATTCCGGCTACCTGATAGCGCGTGTATTTGTAAATAAAGACGGGCATTTCATGGCGCAGGGCAGGCGGCAGTTCTCTTTTCTTTACAATGATTTCACGCAATATGATATCAATGAGGCGGTAATCCGCATGATCATTCAAACAGCTATGCTGAATACCATTGACTTTGACCTTTTTGTACCTCCGTTTGATTCAGTTAAAGAAATGTCGCTGATGCAGAAAATGATGGAAGCTGGCAATGCTGCTATCAAGACTGGGAAAAGACTGGGTTTTGGTAGTGATAGTGGAGAGTAGGGGATATTCTACATATTCTTTTTGATCTAACTCGGCTCTTATCTATCCCCACTCACCGCTCAAATACCGCCTTTTACCGACTTTTTACTATCCCTTATCTAATAAGCCTAACACTCTCTTGTTGGCCGATGTACTTTTGTGTCATAATTATAGAAATATGGAAACAGAAAAAATAGAAAGGCATAACAGAGGTGGGAGGATACTCGGTGGCCTTATAGTGGTGGCAGTTGGCGCCATTCTTTTCGTAAAACAAATGCACCTGGCTATTTTCCCATGGTGGTTGTTCACCTGGCCCATGTTGCTTATTGTATTAGGATTATTTGTAGCAGTCAGGAGCGGCTTTAGCGGTGGCACCTGGCTTGCACTTTTATTAGTGGGCGGTGTATTCCTGGTGCCTATGGTCTATCCGGGCACATCCTTTTCCGATTATACCTGGCCAGCTCTGATCATAGTTTTGGGCTTGTTTCTGATGGTCTGGCCAAAGCGCAGGTACTGGAACTATGAAAAAAAAGATTATGAAAAGTACTATGCTAAATGGAAAGATACCGACTGGCATTCGCATCATAACTATAAAGGACATACTACCGGGGAAACTTCTGGAGACGATTATATTGAGAGCACTTCGATATTCGGTGAAGTGAATAAAATAATGGTGACAAGGAATTTTAAAGGGGGCGAGGTAGAAAGTATTTTCGGGGGCTGCAACCTGAACCTTGCACAGGCGGATTTCACGGGAACTGTAAACCTTACATTAGTACAAATCTTTGGCGGGGTGAAAATCGTTGTGCCTGCTGACTGGAAAATAGTAACCAAAGGAACCTCAATTTTTGGAGGGATTGAAGATAAAAGGCCGTCATCAATCGTTAAAGAAAACCCTGCTAAAACCCTTATTATAGATGCCACTTCTATTTTTGGAGGCGTAACAATTGAGTGTTATTAAGAAGAAATAATGAGCAGCCAAATTAAAACAAGCCGTAACCTGATAATGATAAATATTGCTTTTGCAATAATATTTATAATTATACAGGCATGTATACTTGCCTGGCTTGGCATTGATGCTGCTAATTCATTAACAGATAGCTGTGTAAGCAATGTCCTTCTGGCTATTATTTGCTACTATCTTGGAAATATCCTGCGCTACTACCGCCCTGGGAAAAGCAGGTTTTTTTATGTTTTTATATGGGACCTGTGTATATCGGGTGTTTGGCTCCTATTGATTAAATGGATACTTGCATTATTGATAACGGACCAGGCTTATTTAGTGTTTCTGTCCAGGTCTTTGCCGGTACGTTTTTTCATAGCTTTCCTTATTACTGGCTGGTTCGGCATGATAAGCTGGCTGGTTTATAGTTATGAAGAGCAAAGGCAAAATGAAAAAAGAAAAGAAGAAGCAGAGAAACTTACTAAAGAAGCAGAATTATTCAAACTTCGCAAGCAACTGCACCCTCATTTTCTTTTTAACAGTTTGAACTCAATAAGCGCCCTTACGGTTTCGCGGCCTGAAGAAGCCAGGAGCATGGTGCAAAAGCTCGCCGATTTCCTAAGGGGAACATTGAAAAATGAGGAGGAATTGCTTGTAAGCCTGCAAGAAGAATTAAACCTGCTGCAACTTTATCTCGATATTGAAAAAGTACGTTTCGGGCACCGGCTGGATACGCTGATTGAAAAAAATGACGATTGCGATTTATCCCAAATACCGCAGTTGATATTGCAGCCAATAGTAGAAAACGCCATTAAATTCGGGCTATATGATACTACCGAAAAAGTATTGATAAAACTTGACGCCGGTAAGGAAGACCATTTGCTGATAATTTCTGTCCAAAATCCTTTTGATCCATCATCAGCTATATCGAACAGTGGGACAGGATTTGGGTTGAGTTCTGTTGCGCGCAGGCTATACCTTATTTATGGCCGCAATGACCTGCTGGAAACCAAAACAGAAGAAAATATTTTTATTACTACCATCAAACTACCGCAAAATGATTAAAGCAATTATCATTGACGATGAGCCTCTTGCGAGGGATATTATAAAGGAATATCTAAAACCTTATACATCAATAGAGATAATAGAGGAGTGTGGTGATGGGTTTGAGGGCGTGAAGGCAATAGCCAAACACCAGCCTGACCTTATTTTCCTGGATGTGCAAATGCCAAAAATTAATGGTTTTGAAATGCTTGAATTATTAAGTGCGCATCCCGCAGTGATTTTTACTACGGCATTCGATGAATATGCCATTAAGGCCTTTGAAACCCATGCAATTGATTACCTGCTTAAGCCATTCAGTAAAGAGAGGTTTGATGCTGCTATACAGGAGTGTATGCAACACCTTAAAAATAAAGAAGCAATCCCTCCACTAAAAGACCTTATAAGTGAAGAGTTACCGCTTTCACCGGAACAGCACAGCAGGGTAGTAGTGAAGACAGGTAATAATATCCGCATAATACCAATGCAGGAAATAATGTATCTGCAGGCTGACGATGACTATGTAAAGATATTTACGAAGGATGGCTCATTTCTGAAAAAGAAAACGATCAGTTATTTTGAAAAAGTGATGGACAGTTTGCAGTTTGTACGTGTACATCGCTCATACATTATACAGGTACAGCAGGTTACACGCATAGAGCCTTATGAGAATGAGGGGCATATTGCCATCCTTAAATCCGGCGCGAAAATACCAATAAGCAAAACAGGTTATCCAAAATTAAGAGCAATACTCGGACTATAAATTTAATCCTATGGGGACGATAGAAGTTTTTAAAACGAATGTAATAAGCAAGCGGGCTGCCAAGACAATTTTAAAAGAAATAGGCTCGCAACAACCTGAATACAAATGCAATTTCGATTTGGAAGATTGCGATAAAATACTGCGTATAGAAAACACAGTAGGACAGGTGGATATTGGGTTGATTTTTAATGTTCTGGAAAGGAATAATTACCAGGGGAAACGTCTTTGAATAATAAATATGATATTCGAATTTATATGAACGAAACAATACTACAAACAGAAAACCTGAGTAAAACTTTTACCTCGGGTAAAGGGAAAAAGAAAAAAGACGTGGAGGCGGTAAAAAGCGTAAGCCTGGAAGTGAAGCACGGGGAGATTTTTGGTTTTCTCGGCCCGAATGGCGCCGGCAAAACAACTACGCTCAATATGCTTACAACCCTCCTTGCACCTACCAATGGTAAAGCAATGGTGGCAGGGTTTGACCTTCTTGCAAATCCCAAAAAAGTAAGGGAACAAATCGGGTATGTTTCCCAGGCGGGAGGCGCCGATACTTTTGCCAATGCGTATGACAACCTGGTGCTCCAGGCGCGGCTATACGGAATACCAAAGACAGAAGCGACAAAGAAAGCTGAAGAACTGGTAAACCGGTTCCAGATGAGTGATTTCGCCCAGCGTGAAGCAAGTACCTATTCAGGTGGCCAAAAGCGCAGATTGGAGCTTGCTTTAGGGATAGTGCACCAGCCTAAACTTCTTTTCCTTGACGAACCGACAACCGGCCTCGACCCGCAAAGCAGGGCTTATTTCTGGGAAGAAATAGCACGGCTTAAGAATGATGATATGACTATTTTCTTAACTACACATTATCTTGAAGAAGCTGATAACTTGTGTGATAGGGTTGCTATCATTGATCATGGGGTTATTGTTGCCCTTGACACACCTTTGGAACTAAAACGCCAGACCGGTGGCGAAAGCATCGCAGTTGATTTTGCTAATGAAAAAGATACAGAGAGAGCCAAGGCAGTTATGGGCAATATGCAATTCATTCAGAAAATCTTTATGCAGGATAATAAGCTTTACCTCTTCGTCCAAAACGGTGAAAGCCTGATAGCGGAAGTATTACGGATACTTGACAAAGAAAATATATCCATACTCACAATCGGTTTCTCCAGGCCATCGCTGGATGATGTGTTTTTGCAAAAGACAGGACGCTCATTGCGGGAAGAAAAAAACTAAACAATGCCACAGATTCACAGATTCAAATTAGATAAAAAATAAAAATAAAACAAAGCCAGGGATTCGGAGATTATTTAAATATTAATCTGTGAATCTGTGGCATTTTAAAGGATTATGAAATATTCAGAAAAGGATTATCCATACCAGGATGAATGGTATCAAATTATTGGAATTTGCATGGAAGTGCATCGGATTTTAGGAAAAGGTCTGTTGGAAATAGTTTATAAAGATGCTATTGAATATGAGTTTAAAAACAAGAAAATCCCATACGAACGGGAAAAGAAATACGAGGTTGAATATAAAGGAATAGTTCTCCCTCATTGTTTTTATGCTGATTTTGTGGTGTTTGATGAAATTATACTTGAAATAAAGGCTCAGAAAGCAATAGTAGATGAACATTATAGCTGGGTGATAAATTACCTGGCTTTATCAAAATGTGAATTAGGCCTTATTGTAAACTTTGGAGAAAAGTCATTAGTAACAAAAAGAGTAGTTTTATAAGAAAATGCCACGGATACTTGAGAATATGAAGAAAGATGCCACAGATTCACAGATTAAATTTGGGAAAAAAATAAAAATAAAACAAAGCCAGGGATTTGGAGATTATTTAAATATTAATCTGTGAATCTGTGGCAAAAAAAAGATATGAAATCATTAACAGACATCTACTTGCTATTTGGCAGGCACTTAAAAAAGACACTACGCCAACCTATTTGGTTATTCATCGGACTTTCGCAACCGGTGCTTTATCTCATATTGTACATGCCTTTGCTCAAGAATATGGGCAATTCATCGCTTTTGCCTACGGGTGAAATCGTTCGGGTGTTTGTACCTGGCATGCTGGTCATTATGG
>Ga0302280_1000400_pt1 | contig 38333 bp, 29 predicted proteins | sample III_Fen_E1_1_FD_198771 | JGI IMG/M metagenome (GOLD analysis project Ga0302280, IMG submission 198771) | Peat permafrost microbial communities from Stordalen Mire near Abisko, Sweden - III_Fen_E1_1 | ecosystem: Environmental > Terrestrial > Soil > Wetlands > Permafrost | place: Sweden: Abisko... | reverse complement strand
GCAAGACATATTTAACCTGTTTTACGAATTTCCAGCTCGTAGTTGTTTGTGGTCTGAAACTATCAAGTACTACAGGCCAATTATTAGACTTGTAACGGAACAATGCTATATCGCTATCATTATAAAAATCAAACACCAGCGTATCTTTGATTGAAGTATTGGCTATAGCATGTACATAATTATAATAGTACAGATTTATACTGTCCAATATATATGGCGTAGTTAAATTCAGATAATATGGCGTACCGCTTGAATCAAAAGTTGTAGAAAATGGGTCTAAAATTTCTCCTGCTGAATGCCAGGGATTATATCCATAAGCTGTAGCACTGTAAGGCACTTGTACTGTGCTGTCAGGGAAAAGGTCATAGTATTGATAACTTACATAAGACGTATTAATTACGCTATTAAATTCGGCCCAATATTCCCAATTAAGCCATTTGCTTTCAGATATAGCCTGACCATTGGCGCGAAAACCAAGGCTTGCCGTAAATAACAAAAAAAGTACTAATTTCTTCATGGTATTTCAATTTTGATTCTAAAAAATATGCAGAATTAATGTAAATCAAGGTGCAATATAATAATTATTAACTATAAATAGTTAGCGATTACAATAATTTATCACAAATACAATTAGTAATTGCGTTGCAATTGGTTTATTTGATCAAATCAATTTTTTTCACTGCTATTCCTTCTGAATATATGAAGGTAACAGTATAGATACCTGAAGCATAGCCTGATAAATCAACGCTTATCCTGCTATTGTTGGCTACTTCGCCTGGGGAGAGTTGCTTTACCACCCTACCATACATATCTGATATATAAACAGACGGGGCAGCTCCATTATAACCTGGTAATGATATATTAAAAATACCCGAAGATGGATTAGGTGAGATGTGGATTTCCTTATTCAGGGCATTTGTCGTTTCTATAGATGTAAGGGTGCCGGCAAGGGTACCATCCCAAACTCCGCGTCCATAGGTGGCAGCACGTATTTTGTTTGTAAGAGGTATAATTTCCATATCATCCACAATTACATTCGGCAGGCCATTGTTGTAGTATGTCCAGTTGCCATTGGTACTTGTGTCGCACAGGTAAAACACCCCAATATCCGTACCCACATATACACCATGCAGAATAGAGCCTTCAGATACAATACAGTCGGCCGGGACGTTTGGCAGGTTGGCTGAAATATTGGTCCATGACGACCCTCCGTTTACAGATTTGAAAACTTTAACGCCAGCATTATATCCTGAAAGGCTGATATACACAGTATCCGGGCTTGACCTCTCTACCGCTATTCCTGAAACGTACTGGTTGCCGCCCGGAAGCCCGAATAATCTTGACCAGGTATTTCCGCCATTTTTGCTGAGATGAAGGTCAATAGTCCCGGGATAATCGTTATTTATCTGGCTTATGTAAACATAGTTACTATTAGCGGGAGCAATCGCTATGCGGTTAAACGGCACGCCATTATCAGTGCCGTTGGAGATATTTGTCCAGTTATAGCCCGCATCGATAGTTTTATAAATATTCAGGTCACCGCCATAGTATAATGTGCTTGAATTTTTTGGATCCATCACTATAGGTGCGGTCCATTGCCCCGCTTCAGGTTCTATGGGAAAGCTCCAGCTTTGGCCGCCATCGGTGCTTTTTACCAGGTAGCCATACTGGGTAGCGGCATACACAGTATTGGTGTCATCAAAATCCACAATACATGTCATGCCGTCGCCCTGGCGGACAAAATCCCATGCTCCATTATCAGCCTGGTTTATCCCATTGTCCTGTGCCCCTACATAAAATAATCCCGGACTTGTGGCGCTGCTGCCAACGCGGTATATCTCCAGCGCCTGTATCCCGCTGCTTATTTGGGCCCAGTGGGTCCCACCGTCATTTGACCTAAAGATTCCACCGTCGTTGCCATCATAAATAGTATCCGTGGAGCCGGGGTAAAATACGATATTGCGATGGTCGGGATGGTCGTAATTATAGCCTGGTGTGCCGTTATAAGCAGTGATCTGGGTAAAACTAACACCCCCATCAGTTGACTTTGCCAAATCTATTCCCCCAACATAAACCGTATTAGTATCTTTAGGTGACAGACTTATTGCTAGGGTATACCACCCATATGATGTAGTTGCGGATACTGCACCCTGAAATGCCCAGGAAACCCCGCTATTCCTTGATTTATAAACGTAGCCGGCATAACTTGTGGTACCAGAAGAGCTTGACACCAAGGGGCCCTGAACCAATGCGTAAACTATTGAAGTATCAGCCGGTGTCATGGCCAGGGAAGCAGGTGTAGCCCCAAAACCCGTTGTAAGTGTTACCCATGTTTTCCCGGCATCCATAGATTTATAAACAGGCGAAGAATTCAGGGACGAAGCAAATATTTCGGAAGGGTTCAACGGGTTGCTTATTATATCTTTGAAAGTACCTTGCGCCACCTGGGTCCAGTTGTTACCCCCGTTGGCACTTCGCCAAATTCCGTTATTTGAGGTAGCTAATATAATATTTGGATTAGCCGTATTTAAAAGCAGACAAAATACCTGGTTCGCCCCGGTAAGGCTCCAGGTCATACTGGTAGTATCCCACGTGTTTCCACCATCAATTGAGCGCATTATGCCCGTGCTGTAAGTGCCACCAAAAAAATTCGCCCCTACCTGGTATCCATATCCATCTCCTGTAGCCATAAACATTGTATCAGCGTGCCTTGGGTTTATAGCAATGTCTGTAACGCTCAAATTAGGAAGGTCATCAGTGTTTGTAGACCAGGTTTTGCCACTGTCACTGCTTTTCCAAAGTCCACCGGAAGGTACGCCCGCCCAAATTATTTGCGGATTGCCGGGCTGAAAGCGGATGCAGTTTATACGGCCATTTCCTCCATTATTACCAGGGGTTGCGAAAGGGCCGCTATACTGCCAGACGGCTGTACCTCCGGTTTTATAACTTGGCTGTATTTGTGTGCTATTAAATTTAAGCCATTCTTTATACAAAATATCAGGCGGGTAGGCTGTACCGTCAGGTTTTACACGGGGGCCTGCAAAATGCGACCAGCGTTGGAACAATTCTTCGATTCCATCTTCGCCCTCTTTATTAAGGCCAGAGGTTTCTTTTACACCCTCATTATGTGCATTAATTATATCAACAATGCTGCTATCCTTTGATATATTTGCCTGTGAACCAATCTGTCCAAATGAAGTTGCAGCAGCAAGGAAAAAAGATATTGTTAAATAAACCCTAATGGCTTTCATTGTCTAAAAAATTTGAAAATTTATTAATTCAAAGGTAAGGGTTTTACGAAGGAAATTAAAGATTATCTAATGCTTTTATCCCCGGAGCCTATTTTTTAGGCGGCAAACCCCTATATTTGAACCAAAAAAAACATGATAAAGATTGGAGATAAAGCGCCCGATTTTACCTTAACCAGTTCCGAAAAAAACAAGAAATCCCTTTCAGATTTTAAAGGGAAAAATGTAGTCCTTTTATTTTTCCCACAGGCATTTACCGGTACGTGTACAGCGGAACTATGCAATGTACGCGATGAACTAAAAGAATATGAAGCGCTAAATGCTGAAATAATAGCAATATCCGTCGATTCTATATTCACTTTGGCGAAGTTTAAAGAGCTGCAGAATTATAATTTTCTTATGCTGTCTGATTTCAATAAGGAGGTATCACGAAAGTTTGGCACGATTTATGAGGATTGGATTCATGATATGAAGGGAGTTTCCAAACGCTCGGCATTTATTGTAGATAAAGAAGGAACTATTCAGTATGCCGAAGTGTTGGAAAAGACAACGGATTTGCCAGATTTAAACAAGATAAAGGAGAAACTGGCGCAAATACGTTAACTTATTGATTATGAATAACAAATAACTAAGTGAAAATATTTTTTCACAAAACGTTTGGAAGTATCAATAATTTTAATATATTTGTATCACAATTGGGAGTTAACAATTGCGTAATGTATATTTTTACTTTCATTTGATTTACAGGCTGTTAGAAATATAATACCATAAGTATAAAAATAACAATCCCGTTTTAACGGGGTATAAAGACGTTCTCATAAGCAATTTTAGAAACAGGTTTAGGCTCCCGCTTAAGCCTGTTTCGTTTTTATAACCGTTTTATTACCCCTTAGTTCCAATTCGTGTTTTCTCCAAAAAACAATGGTAAACCAGCGCAAAATAGTGACAAATATTTTGGCCGCCATACTTAAAATAAGACTTAAAATGATCTTAAGATTGGAGATCTACTTGCACGTGGCTGTATATTACATTGGAAATACGCCGGATAACGCCAGAGAGTTTCTTTAATTCTATTCCTTTTGTCATTATCGCCACGATGTAAGGGTTACCCTGTACATATACAATTCCACAATCATGTAGCTGATAAACGCCATTAAAATACCATTCACCGTATTTATGCGCTACCGGTGTTCCGTTACCAACCCCACCTACTATTCCGTCAGCAAAATACACCTTAGAAAGCATATTAAGGGCATAATCCGACATTTCTTTATTAAGATATGAGGCATTATATAAAATTCTGAATATTCTTACAAAATCTGAGACGCTTGAAAAATCCTGGTCCGGCCTGAGCATTTTGGGAACATTCAAGTCGAAAACAGCATAAGTTTTTTCTACTTCTTTGTCATCAATGCCTTTAAGCAGCAACATTGCAGCATCGTTATCAGAATTTTCAATCATCCTTTCAATAAGCTCCCGAATGGTGTAAGATTGGCCTACTATCATTGGGTTAGGAATATTATTCGGAATACCAATCTGTTGAGATTTTGCAAATAATATCTTCCTGTCAAGTATTGCCGGGGAGTCTTCTGCAAGTTTCAGATAGGCTATCATTGTAGGAACTTTAAGCAGGCTGGCCGGACGAAACTTTTGCTCTGAATTGATACCAAAAGCGTAACCATTATTAAGGCTCCTGAACGCTATTGATATATTATTAGCTTCACCACGGCCGATAATTTCGTCCACAATCTCTTTTATCTGATTTTTAAAAGGGCGAATTTCCAGTATGGGCCCCCTACAGGCAATAATTGGGTTTGTAAAGTCCGGGGAAGCTGTATTCTGAGGGTTTTCTGCTGTTGAATTGTTCAATGGAGAAGCATTTGGGATTATAGAAGGTTTGGCTCCTGCATTATTACTATGTGAAAAAGCACTACCAATCTCCATTGAAAGAGAAATGACTGCGACAAGGGCAGTAGTTATAAACCATGTAATTGGTATTTTTTTTGTGAAAAAGGAGGTTTTTGGGCGGTAGGGCTTATTTGTAGAGGTTTTCTTCATACAAGATCATTTATGGTGTGAGATATTTTATATAAAAAAAGTTCAAAGGAAACTTCATTAAATATCATAATTCAATAATTCATACTTTCAAATATAAAAGAAAGCAATCTCTTATTATTATTTAGATTTTGTAATTCTTACCCGGAATAATCTAAATATTAATTTTTAATCGATTAATATTTAGAAAGATGGCTATTTATTAGCGATTAATATATTACGCATTATAGCAAAGAAATTTTATGTTTTTTTAACAATTAAATCATCAGGTTTTACTATTTTTGCCCCTTTGCGGGAGTAGCTCAGTTGGTAGAGCATCAGCTTCCCAAGCTGAGGGTCGCGAGTTCGAGTCTCGTTTCCCGCTCATTGATTGTCAGTTAGTTATATAGCTCACCCACTTGCTTTTTTATTTCCGGTTTAAACATTGGTTTAAACAACTGCCTCAACTGCTAAGTTATTATATGATTCAAGGAATAAAGGATTTTGACAATATCGATGAAATCAAGAAGGCTGGTTTTACTGGCTTTTACAAAATGAGAGACTTATTTGAAAACTGTTCATCCATTCCTAAGGTCAAAGGAGTTTATTTGGTTTTATATCTTCATGAGAAAGAACCCGATTTTTTAGAAAAAGGGACTGGAAGCCTTTCTGTAAAAGGTAACCCAAACAAACCAATTAGCGCCTTAAAATTGAAATGGGTGGAAAATGCAATAGTTTTATATGTGGGAAAAGCTGGAACCATTAATAGCAAAAGACACTACAAGATCGTTTAGGAGAGTATTTTGATTTTGGGCAAGGTGGAAAGAAAAGACATTGGGGTGGCCGCTTTATTTGGCAATTAAAGAACTCTCATGAATTAGTTGTTTGTTGGAAAGAATTACCTGGTGAAGACCCCAGAATATTTGAGAAAAACATAATTCAACAATTTCAAAAGAAATATGCAAAAAAACCATTCGCTAATATTAATGTATAACCGTTTTCGATTAATTGAGAATGAAATTTGCGTTAACTGTTTTCTGTATCTATTCCATATTCTAATAGTTTTTTAAGTTCAGGTGTGAGCTTGTAACCTGAAAAGGATTCACCGGATTCTTTATTGATCCAATCTGCTAATTGTGGGCTGAATTTCCATTCCTGGTAATCCGTAAGCAATGATACGTCTTTCGTAATTGCTTTGTCTGACTTAGGCAAGTTGAAGCCGAACCTTTCAAATATCCTATGGCCTTTCATTGCCTGGAAAATATTTTCCAATGCTGCCAGATAGATTTGTCTTTCGTCACTTTTCAACCGGGACTTTTTATTTACGTCCGGTTCAGTAAATATCTTGCTACCATATTTTATAATCTCAATCAGGCTGCCCACTTTATCCTTAATAGGTTGCATATCCTGAGCGCTTCTGATCGTGAATTTTCTTGTCCAAAGGTTTAGCCATTCTTTTATTAATATTTCTGCCGTTTGCTTATCTGGTACTATCAAATGCAGGTGAGGGTTATACGTTTTTTTATCAGGATTGAAATTGCATTCCAGGGAGCGGATACCCATGAGCTTTACAGATTTGTTGCGCTGGTTTCTTTTGCGGTATTTTTCAGTAATAAGACGGAAAGCTCTGATAATACCTTCTTTAAGCATATATTCCAACCTATCTGCTCTGACAGCCTTAATCGTTAGTGTCACAAAATAAGGGCTTTCCCATTTCGCCAATACTGAAGAATAGTTATTAATTAATTTAGCTTTGCGGATACTGCTACAAAGAGTACAGCATCTGTTTTTGCAATATCTGCCATACGATTTGCCATTTGACGTAATGATCTCCCCCTGGCAATGATAAGTGTTCCAATATTGCTGACTATCCTGATTTTTATCTTTTACAAGGTCGATCAATCCTAAAACCATAGATTGTGAGATAGTCTTTCGTTTTGCCCGGCCATGTTTTACCTTATCAGTGGTTATGTCTGAGCCGTTTCCACTTACGGAAACAGGAGCTTTTTGTTTCTTACCTGTCCCGCTTTGTGCTAATGTATTAAACACACCATTCATAAGGGCGGCCATATTACTTTTTGCCCTTTGATTTTATGATTGCTTCCGCCTCAGCACCTAATTCCTTAGCCGTTTTTTTGCGCCCGGCCTGTACCCATTCTGTTAGCTCCCGCTTTGAAAAAAACAAATGTTTTCCTGGCTTGCTTACAGGAATTTTCTTTTCGTGAACCAGACCGTAAAGAGTGGAAACTTTAAGGTTAAGAAATTCGGAGGCTTGCTGAATAGTCAAAAATTGGTCGGCTTCATCCGTAACAGGTGAATTGTTTTTTTCATTGGCAAAGAATGTTTCCAGTTCCTGCCTGAATATTTGCCTGATCTCTGGGATTGACAACTGCGTAAAAACGAGGTTTTCCATTCGGACAATATTTTGCGTTTATTGCCGAAAGTTTACGCTCAAAAATGAGGTGTAGTAGGTTCGTGTAGTTACTACATATTTTAGGTGTTAGGCTTATCTAATTCATTGTTAATCATTTTAACAATTGCCGACAATCCTAAATTTTCAAAGTATGGCCTGATATATTGTAAATCTTCTTTGCGAAAATTACCTTCTTTTGTCTTTAATGGGCTTCTTATAGCATCATAGATATTCTTATTGTTTTTGCCAGTTAAGAACTCAATAAACTTCGCTTTTTTACTATTGTCAATATTCTTTATTTGGCAGCATTCAAACAGGTAGTGCATTGCTAAAACTTGCCGGGCTACTGTGAATTCTGGATTCTTTATCTCATCCTGCTCTGGTCGAGCTGGGTTCGGATTTAATTTTTGTTCTACCTTGTGAAATTCCGCTTGTAGGTACATTCGATACTTTGTTATTACCACTTTATGTAAAATACCTATATCTTCATTTTGCAGATAACGGAAAACCTTAAATTTTTCATCTCCATTGGGGTATTTATCAGAAAGCAAAGAATCAATTGGTTGTAATTCTTTCTCTACCCATGATTTTCGGTACAGATCCAAATCTAATTCAATATCAGAATCTTCAGGTTTATTAATATTTATTGACTTAATAAAACTCTGCTTCTTTTTTTCATAGCTTGCTTCCTTTTGCGCTATTAACCTCTCATAGTTAAGATTATCAAAGAACTCTAATCCCTTATCCTTAAAACCAAATAATTCATTCAGTTGCCATACCAATTCTGCTGCTGTTAGTGGTTTTTCTTCCACTATTTTAGGCTGTAATTCAGCCAAAAAAGCTTCTGCTAATTCAATTCTGCTATTAAGTGAGTATTCACGGGGGCATTGTCCTGGTTGTGCCGTGCATTTTGGTTTATGTCGTTCTATTATTTTCTTACCGTATTCAAGGCCTTTTGTTACAAGTTTAATCCTGTATTTTTCCTGGCAAGAATCAATGAATGCCCTGTAAGAATACCCCCAATTTATAAAGTCTTGCCTTTTAGGTGAATACTCATCCAAATCGGGTATATCAAACTCAAATTGCCATTCAATCCCTTCCCTTACCAAACTTAATGGAATATCTTCTAAATCAATTTCTATTTCAGGATTTAATGCCATATTCAATTATTTTTATGGTCCTCAAGCAATTTACTTCCCTACCATGCCATTAATGAAGGTTTCAACAAAGCCCATTATCTTCCTGATTATGCGCTCACCTACTTTTTTGCGTTCTAATATTGTTGGTTTATCCCCTTCAATTAGTTCAAGGACTTCATCTCTGAGGGGTTCTCTCTCCGCAAATAGATAATCTTCAATTAGCTTTTCCGTTTTGGTTTCGGATAGGTTTTCTTCCTTAATAAGTTGGTTGAAGGCTTTTATTTGTTCATCATTCCAATACTTTTCAAATACTTCAGGTAAATCGTCAGTATCTTTAATTAGTGGAAGGTTTTCCTGAATAAATTTCTCAATGAGTTCCCGTTTGCTTCTCAAATTGGCCTCACCTGTCAGCAAATCAATAATTTCTTTGCGCTTCCTGTCCCTGTCTGCTTTTCTTGCGTTTTTCAGGTTTGCCAATAATCTAAGGATATAAGCAACATTTATTTCGTCCCGGTGTATTAATTCAAGTTCAAAATCAACGTCTTCAAGTATAGACACCTTTTCTTTTTGATGGTTAGATTTTACCTTATCGTATAAGTCCAGGTACTTGCTTTTATAGTCTTCAAATAGCTGCTCAGTCATTGCAAGGTCTTCCCATTTAAAATCGGCAAAGGTGGTAAGTATATTTTTTATACGCATCAGTTCCCTGAACGCTTTAATAAATTCTAATTCATCAGTTTCACTTTCTAAATCATTAACACTATTAACCGTTGGCGTTATTTTCAGCAATTCGGCAAATGCCTTGTTGAATTTCTTTGCATAATCTTCATAAGGCTGCATTATAATCGTTTCCTTTGCCTCTTTATCGCTAAACAAGGCTATGGCTTCATCTGTGGCCTTTTTAAGGTTACGGAATACAACGATATTTCCCTGAGATTTTTGTTCGTTTAATATCCTGTTAGTACGGGAATATGCCTGTATAAGCCCATGATATTTTAAGTTCTTATCTACGTACAAGGTGTTTAGCGGCGGGCTGTCAAACCCTGTCAAATACATATTCACAACTAATAAAATATCAATTTTTCTTTCCTTTACCTTCTTTGAAATATCGTTATAGTAATTGTAAAAAGAAACGTTGTCTGTAGTAGTAAATTTAGTATCAAACATTTTGTTGTAATGCCGTATATACTCATCAAGTTTTTCCCGGCTTTGGGCTTGTAACCCATATAAAACTCTTGGCTCACCTACCATTGCCACTTCTTCCGGCAAGAAACCATTGGCCTCTTTATCTTCTTCGTTCGGTGTATAACTGAAAATAGTTGCAATCCTTAAATCATGTTCCCCCGCCTCTTTTTTTCTTTGCAAGATTTCATAATACCTTATCAGGGTTTCTATGCTATTCACGCAAAAAAGGGCTGTAAATTCACGGTTGTATGTCTTACGGTCATGGTTTGCTACTATGTAGTTCGCAATTTTCTCCAACCGCTTTGGCGATTCCATCAATTCTTTAGTATCAATGGCCTCCACTTCAATATCTATATTGGTTTGGCTTCCTTCTTTTTGTTTGTACCTTCCAACGTATTCTACTGCAAATTTCAATACGTTTTCATCCCTAATTGCATCTGTTATAACGTACCTGTGAAGGCATTCCTGAAACAAATCGGCGGTGGTGCGCTCGCCTGATTCATTCTTTATGGCATTGTCGGCAAAAATGGGTGTGCCTGTAAAACCAAATAACTGGATATTGTTGAAAAACCCTTTTATTCTTTTATGGGTTTCGCCAAATTGCGACCGGTGGCACTCATCAAAAATAAATATAATTCGTTCATCCTTTAGTTTCTCCATTTTGCTCAAATGCTGCCTTTTGCTGATAGCAGAATTGAGTTTTTGAATAGTGGTAACTATCAATTTAGTATCATTGGAGAACTGTTTTACCAAGGCTTTGGTATCTTCCGTACCGTCAATACTGCCTTTACTAAAACTATTGAATTCCTTAGTAGTCTGGTAGTCCAAATCTTTTCTATCTACTACAAAGACTACCTTTTTTATATTTGGGAGGCCTGTTAATATCTGACTGGCTTTAAAAGAGGTCAAAGTTTTACCCGAACCTGTGGTATGCCATATATAGCCGTTCTTATTTGTGTTCTTAACACGGTCTATAAGCTCCTCTACTGCGTAATATTGGTACGGCCTTAGCACCATGAGTGTTTTATTGACTTCGCTTAACACAACGTACCTGCATATCATTTTTGAGATATTGCAGGGTTCTAAAAACTCACTTGTAAAACCATTAAGGATATTCGTTAATCGCTTGTTTTCTATATCACTCCAATAAAACGTTTGCTTAAAAGACTGATAACGGTTATTAGCGTAATATTTTGTATTTACCCCGTTGCTGATAACAAAAATCTGTATGTATTGGAACAGGGCGGAATTTGAACCAAATGAGTGGCGTTGGTAGCGGTTTATCTGGTTAAAGGCTTCTTTGAGTTCAAGCCCCCGGCGTTTAAGTTCTATTTGTACCAACGGCAAGCCATTAATAAGCAGGGTAACATCATAGCGGTTCTTATATGTACCATCTATGCTTACCTGGTGTGTTACCTGAAATTCATTCTGGCACCAAAATTCTGAATTAATGAATTCAAAGTATAAATCCTGCCCGTTGTCTTTTACTATGTGCTGTTTTTCTCTTAGCGTTTTGGCTTTTTCAAATACCGAACCTTTACTAAGGATATTCATAACCTTGGCAAATTCTTTATCCGAAAAACTAATATTATTATGCTTTTCCAGTTGCTTTTTCAGGTTGGCAATCAGTTCCTTTTCATCTTTTACCAATACAATGCCATAGCCTAATCCTTGCAGTTGCGCCACTAATTGTTCTTCTAAGATTTGTTCCGGTTGTTTACTCATTTTCTTGCCAGATGGGTTCGTTTTGCCAATTATTTAGAAAGCCTAATTTATAGATAGGCATTAATGGATTTGAAGTTAAAAGTGCAATTAATTCTTTTTTAATATGGTGGTTGGGTGTTACCTTATTGCAGAGGTAAAGCATACAGGATATAATTAAGAAAGGCTTTTTTGACTGTACAGGCTGCAAGGGGTTAGTAAACCATTTCCCCATTGGGTTATTTATCCTTTCTGTTGGCCGTTTCGCCATGTTCCTGCTCCATAGCCTTGAATGGTGGGCTACAATGTTTCTAACGTAGTTTATAGCCTCTAACCAGCTTTCGAGTTCGCTCGGCAAATTCAACCCCATTTCCTTTGCAATGGCTGCTTTTTCAGGCAATTGGTGTTTTAGGTTTTTATATAGTTTGGAAAGTATGCCGAATGAGGCCGTTTCTAAAATCTTCCATGCGTCAGCATCAGTATTTGGAAACCTGTATTTGTGGTCTTTAATAAAAATTTCCTGGCTTCGGGCAAATTCTTTATTCAGGTCGGCCAGGGTATTGGCGTGGTTTGTTGCAGAATTAAACAAGCCTCCATCCAGATACCAAAGGCCACCATAAGAAATAGCTGAATGATAGATAAGTTTTGTACGGAGCGCAATTTCTATCCTTTCAATTGCATCAAATAAAATAAGGCGCAAATGACGGTCAAAATTGTAGCGGTCTATTATGTCTTCAAAATAAGTATCGGGTTTTAGGGTATGCAGCGTATAATCTTCCTGCAAATCCCACCAATAACCTTTGAGGCGATAATAACTTATGTTTTTTAAGAAATGGGGTGCGTTGGCTTCGTCCCTGAACAACATTCCCCGCTGCTTTAGCAGGTCTATTTGTTGAGCTATGGTGTATGCAGGTTTATTTACCATAGCCGTATAAAAAAAATGACCCGCTTGCAGTTCTTATGGTATGCAAAACGGGTACTATTGAGGCAAAATTACAATTTATTTTCATCTTTTCCAAGATTTTATACATTTTTCTTTCGTTTGTGTCATTTTTTCTGCCTGAATGGAGCTAATTCTATTTCTAAGCCCTATTCAAAATTTCATTTTCAAAAAGCTCTGATTTGGTTAAATTAATTCTTATTAGCGGCTAAGTAATTAATCCAATTTAACATATTCTTAATGGCTTCTATATTTGTTAAATAATCGGAATTATTCATTGCTTTCATTTCTAAACTTGGATTTTTATCTGATTTGTATTTTTCTCTAAAGCGGTTTAACGCTTCTGATATAGGCTTTCCGGGTAATGGAATAAATACCTGATATGGCCTTTCTATGTCTGATGCTTTTAAAGAAAACACTGAAAACATTGATTCAAAACCAGTTTCTATAACTAAAGCAACACACTCAACACCCATGATAGGAAGTGTACTAATATAATTTTGTTCATAAGTTATTTTTTCTGGATTACGAAGCTGTTCTCTTATTGGGTCATAAATTGGGTCAAGGATGATTGAATAGCCAAATTTTTTAAATACCATAAGATAACCAATTTTAAGTAACCCCATACGAAATTTTTCATTATCAAAATTATTAGAATAATTAATTAATTGAACTTCATCGTCTTTCTTTATCTTTTCGATATGTCTTTTTAATTTTTCAGGATTATTCTTTTTTGTTGGAATATGAACATTTATCAAGCCATCTTTTCCAACTTTAATTTGTGCATTTACATCTACTCCTTCTTTTGTAAGAATTACGTTCCTTTCAGTGCCTGGAATAAATTCAGAATCATCAACTATCCTTATACCAGTAGTTAAATGATGGTCAAATTTCTGACCGCAACTATTGTTACATTTCCTGCACGTCAAAATTTCTGATTTACCTCCAAGAGAAACTGGAGGAACATCTTCTAACGTTAAAGGATTTTCTAATGATTGAATTAATGCTTGCTCTGAAAATTGCGTCAAACAAATTGGACAAATATAGGTGTGAGTATTTTCAAGTTTCAGATTGATAATACCATTTTTTATAAGCAGGTTTAGGCTATCTGCATATTTGTTAAATATTTCTAACCTTTTATCTACCCGTGTTTTCATTTTAATTGAGCCTTAGGCAATTTCATTTTTTGATGATATTTTTATCAATAAATAAATAAGAAAAGCTCCTCCGACATATACCGCAAATTCTGTCCAATCATAGTCAACAAAAATTCCATCAAATTCATGAGGCTTGCTATATCTTTCTTTTAACCCCGTATTTTCGTCTGTGTATTCTTCTCCATTGGGATCACGCTCCAATTCACCATGATTATTATTATAATGAACAAATGGCCAAAATTCAGAAGTACTTGGAGTTCCATGATTATTAAAGATTTTTATTTGGCTATAAGACATTAATAAGGCAAAAAGATGAAAAGAACACCAAATAATTATAAATATAAGCGCATTTTGGGAGGGCTTTATTTTTTCAACTGCCGGGTTTGGCACCTTTTCAGAGGTCACATTTAAATGCCCACTAATTTCAGTTTTATTTATTTCTATTTCTGATGGCGGCGGCGGAGGTATAATTTTCAGCTTAATTTCCTGAAATAATTCGGCAACATCTTTAAGTTTTTGCCAATTATCCATTCCTTCAGACCAGATGAGAGTCTCCCCGCTTAATTTTTGAGTCCTCATTTCTTCAACTGTAAAAGGACCTTTTTGATTTCTATTTTCTAAATAATAATATTCTTTCATTTTTTTAGCTTATAAGTCTGCATCAAAAATAATTAAATGCGTTATAAATTAATAATAAACATCAACCGACATAACATCAAAAATGCCTTGGCTGCCAGTTCTATGCTATATATACAATTTGTTTTCATTTTTTCCAAGAATTTATTCATTTTTCTTTCCTGAATAGGGCTAATTCTAATTTAGCTATATTTTTATGTTCCTTATTTATGTTAAGAAAGTCCCTTGCCTTTTGGATTACTTTCATATAGTCGCTTTCATCATTCATTCGTGTCCAGGGTTCAACTTTCATCCCTAATTTTTCCTGAATTGTCCTATCAACCGGAAAATGCGGCGGGGCTGGTATTTTACCCAAACACCACAGGTATTTGAGGTACAAGTTCAATAATTTCTGGCTTATACCAAAATTAAGACTTCCATTGTTAAGGCAATTATGACTAATTTTCATTATTTTGTAAATATTTGTCAAATGTACAGTATCCTCAATTACAACCTCATTTTCATAATCTTCAGCTATTTCAGTTATACATTCTCTTAGATTTCTCTTAAAGTCTTCCTTTTCCTTTTCGGTAATTCCTTCCTTATATACATTCGCCCTTTGGAAAGCGCCACTTATAGTGAGGTACCAGATTTCGCTTAGGATAAATTCTTCTTTCATATTTTTCATTTTTTTAACAAAACATCTTTTGCAAAAGCCCCTTTTTGTACTGCTCTGTTTTTTCTATTTGTGTTTGGCAATGGCCTATTTTTTCATCAATAGCGGATAGGAAATTGGCGATTTTGGTTTGTTCAGAAAAGCATGGCAGCTCCATTTTTATTTTATATATTGTAGAACCGCTTAAACTTGGAACACCTGATGCTTCATTGTATAAATACCAATTTATAGTTTGAAATTTATAGAATAACCATTTAGGAAACGTATTTCTAAATACTTCAGTATAGAAAAGGGTATCAACAGTCCAAAAAGGCGTGTCCATATAAACAGGTTTATCTATTGTACCTTTTCGTCCAATAAGAACAGAAGGTTTATCATAGAGAAATTTATTGGTACTGCCCATAATTCCACCAGTTCCTAATATTGGATATTTCCCATTTTCAGTTATTATTTGTTTTTGGTCTTTTCCATACATGATTTTAGCTAAATTGCTTAAAGTTTTCACCTCCCATACCGTAAAGTCTTTACCGTTCTCATCTGTAAAGCGTAATTCCTGAGAAAAGAGTTTTTGCATTATACCCTTTTTGTATTGCTCCAACAGGCTTTTCTTTTTTTCAGGGCTTCCAGCTTTTCGTCTATAGCTGTTAGGAAGGAAGCAATTTTGATTTGTTCGGGGAGAGTTGGAAAGGGGATGGGCATTTCCAAAAACCCTTTAATAGTAATACTCATTCTATCTGACCTAGCTCCATAATTTGCTATACTTTCCATGTATTCATACCAAAAAGTAGATGAGAAATATTTTTCAAAGAAATCAAGGTTGCCCTCTTGTATTTTAAAAACCGTATAAAGCGGAGACATTACGCCTAAACCTATTTTATTCCTTCCAATAGGGCCAACTGGAGCGAGATTTGAAATTCTTGGATTGTAGATGAAATCATCTTTCTCGATGATAAAATAGTTGAAGAGATTATTTTGATTAGCAATATCCTTGTCAAAGTATTCTCTCTGGTTTACAATACCCTTTTCAGCAGAATTAGTTAAGACAATATTAATTGAAGCATTTTTATTTTTTGCCTGCTTTTTAACTGCAACCTCCCCCAACTTTTTCCTATCCCATTCCCCTTTAAATTCAGGGAAGCGTAATTCCGGTATGTTTTTTTGCTCTGTCATTTTTTTAGAAAGGGGTTGAAATATTCAGTTCTTTGCAAAAGGCGGCAATGGCTTTATCCGTTTCGGCCATTTCTTTTTCCAGGGCTTTTATTTCGGCTGCTATGGCGTTTATATCAATTTCATCCTCTGCCTCAAAGGTGTCTATGTAGCGTGGTATATTCAGGTTGTAGTCATTATCTACAGGACATTCCCAAAGATAAATACTTCACTTTTCTTTGCTTCGTTATCCTTACCATTAAGGGGTGTTCACCATTGGAAAGGGTCTTTGATCTATAAAGAACTACTGAAATATTGGTTGTTATATCTGCCATAAAGTTGTATATTAATATTTTAACTAACCTTGTCCGGTTTAAACATTGGTTTAAACAAAGGTACTATAATATACCAAAACAACCTAAAACAAATCAAAGGTCATTTTTATTAAAATACTGAATAACAAACTTTAAAGCTAATTTTCCTTATTACTCCAAAGTATAAAAAAGGTAGGGGTCTCAGCTTCCCAAGCTGAGGGTCGCGAGTTCGAGTCTCGTTTCCCGCTCAATTTTCTTATTCTATAGACAAGGCCGCAATTGTTATAGTTACTCCCAATAAAAAACCCGCGACGACTTGCCCAATAGTATGGGCTTTTGAAAGTACCCTTTGGCTTAAAACAATAAGCATTATCAAAACCAGTAAAGCTGACAATTCCAGGGAAGCCGGATTATGTGGCATATAATAAATAATTAACCCGGCCATGCAACCCATACCATTAGCATGCATACTTATTTTCCATTTAATACTGATAAGAGCCAATAAAATTGAAGAAACAGCTATAGCTATCAGAAAAGGGAAAATGAAACCTGGCAATCCATAATTTCTTAAAAACCACGCCGCTGCCAGATAACAAAACGAACCAAAAAACAATGGGAGTAACCGCTGCCTCCTGTTTTGTAAAAAAAGATCTTTTTGCGTGTACCAGGTAAACGAGACTGGTATAAGTACTGTAACCAAAAAAACGATCCCGATAATTTGAAACCACTGGCTTGATAATGAATTATCAGCAAGGGCAAGCCCAATAATGAGGTAAAAAAACAGGAATACGGGATGGAAAAGTATGGCGAGTATTTTGCCTGTAGAATTTAACATTATGTCAAAGGTAGTTGTTTGAGGTTAAATAAATAGAGTTTGTCATATTTAGAAAACCTTAACTAAAGCAATCCTTCTTCATTCATCCAAATGTAAATCTTCTCAGTTCCTCCTGTATTTTCTATGATAAAATTTTTTGCTGCTTCACCTGCCTTAGCAATCGCAGCGCTATCATTGAGTCTATTCAGGATGGAAATAAATTCTTCTCCACTACTAAAACAAAAAGCACCTCCAATTGCAATCAGCACCGCAGCTTCGTTGAATTTTTGGTATTTCGGGCCGAAAAGGACAGGTAAACCAAAAGTGGCAGGTTCCAGCGTATTGTGTATCCCTTTTCCAAAACCGCCCCCGATAATGGCAATATTCCCATATTGATATAGCGAAGACAATAATCCTATTGTATTTACGATAAGAACTTTTTTGTCAGCTACGTTCTCAACTGAAGCTTCTGTAAACAGAACAGCTTCATTTTTCCATAATTCTAATATTGAATCAACGGAAACCTTATCTACCTTATGTGGCGCTATAATGATCTTTGATTTGATCAAACCTTTGTCAAAGGCCCGGCGCATGTATTTATTCTCAGCATCATACAGACTGCCTCCAATCAATGCCTTTGTGTCGCCAAGAAATTTTTCTATTATTGGGATCGGTTGTGTTTTCGCAGCAATATCAGCTACTCTGTCTATCCGTGTGTCCGGTGCCTTGGAAACATTTTTTTCAAGATGCAAACTCTTTAATAAACCTTCTGAAATTTCATCCTGAACAAATATATGCCTTAGCATTGATAGCATTTTGCGGTGCAAAACACCGAGTGGTTTAAAATATATTTGACCATGTCGAAAAACAGCTGAAATAAGGATTATAGGGATATTTCGTATGTTCAATTCATTGAAATAATGGTACCAGAAATCATATTTTATAAATATCGCAATGCCAGGATGAACTAATGAAACAAAGCGTTCAGCATTGCTTTTTGTATCAAGCGGGAGATAAAAAACATAGTCTGCCTGCGGGTAGTTTTTTCTTATTTCAAAGCCTGATGGAGAAAAGAAAGTAAGGACAATTTTAATGTCCGGTTTTTCTGCTTTTATTTTCTCTATCAATGGTCTCCCCTGCTCAAATTCGCCAAGAGAAGAAGCATGTACCCATATTCTTTTTTCATCCTCTTTAAGCGCTTTTTCTATCTTTTCAAACACGTCTTTCCTGCCCTCTATCCATTGTTTTGCTTTTGAATTTCTGGAAGAAGCAATTCCTATTCCAAGCCTGTAGGCCCGCAATGAAATATTATATAAAATGGTTGAAAGTTGCAACTATCGTTTTTTATATTCCAAATTCAATTCCTTGCGCCAATGGCAAAGTGTTTCCATAGTTAATGGTATTTGTCTGCCTGCGCATGTAAGCTTTCCATGAATCAGAACCGGACTCTCTTCCGCCACCAGTATCTTTTTCGCCACCAAAAGCCCCGCCTATTTCAGCGCCGGAAGTCCCGATATTTACATTCGCAATGCCACAATCGCTGCCTTGCGCGGACAGGAATATTTCCATTTCCCTCATATTCATAGTGAAGATAGAGGAGGACAAACCCTGCCTTACCCCATTTTGGATTTGGATGGCCTCTTCAAATTCTTTGTATTTTATCAAAAATAATAAAGGCGCGAAAGTTTCTTCTTTTACAATATCAAAATCAGGTTTCACCTCCGCTATGCACGGCCTTACATAGTTCCCACCGGGGTAGTTTTCGCCTTCCAGTTTTTCACCGCCGAATAAAATATTACCTCCTGCTTTTTTCACAGCTTCTATCGCATTTTGCAATTGGTTTACCGCTGCTTTGTCTATCAATGGCCCAACGAGCGTATCTTTTTCAAGTGGGTTCCCTATTTTCAGTTGTTTATATACAGACATGATCTTGGCTTTCAGTTCCTCATAAATGCTATCATGGATTATTAGCCTGCGGGTAGTCGTGCAGCGCTGCCCTGCTGTTCCTGCCGCCCCGAAAACAATTGCCCGCAAAGCCATATCCTGCTCCGCAGAAGGAGTAATGATAATGGCATTATTGCCACCCAGTTCCAAAAGGCTTTTGCCCATCCGGGCGGCTACTTTCTGCCCGATAATTTTTCCTGCCCGTACCGAACCCGTAGCAGAAATAAGAGGAACGCGCTCATCGGCACACATCCATTCACCTACTTTATAGTCGCCATTCACCAGGTTGAAAATGCCTTCTGGCAGTTCATTTTCTTTCAACACACCAGCTATAATATTCTGAACCGCAATAGCGCAAAGTGGTACTTTTTCAGAGGGCTTCCAGATGCATACATCGCCGCATACTACGGCAAGGATAGCATTCCAACTCCATACTGCCACCGGGAAATTGAAAGCAGTAATAATGCCTACCGGGCCAAGCGGATGCCATTGTTCAAACATCCGGTGGTTTGGCCTTTCGCTGGCTATAGTCAGCCCATAGAGTTGCCGCGACAGCCCAACTGCAAGATCGCATATATCTATCATTTCCTGTACCTCACCAAGGCCTTCCTGCAATATTTTTCCCATTTCATAGGAAACAAGCATTCCAAGCGGCTCTTTGTATTCGCGCAATTTATTCCCGATCTGCCGGACAATATCCCCACGTTTTGGTGCGGGAACCTGCCGCCAATGAAGAAATGCTTTTTGGGCTGCACTTACCACTTTTTCGTATTCCTCTTGCGTAGTTATTTTTAAAGACGCTATTTTATTGCCATCTGCCGGCGAAAAGGAATCTATTAAACTGTTGCTTTCTCCTTCAATCCATTCAACGCCGGTAGAAGTACCGGCATTGATATCTTTAATTCCCAATGTTATTAATGCGCCCTGTATGTTTTGCATATCGATGTCATATTTAATGGTGTAAAATTAAGGTTACTTTTACAATTTAGAATTTACTTTATATATTCGTATCAAATATATCACACTATGAAAACATTCATTCGATATTTTTCATTGATTATCATATGCTTATATGCGTACTCTAACACATTTGGCCAGAAATGGCTAAAAGTAAGCTCAGGAGGATATTTTTCAGTGGCTCTGCGCTCTGATGGGAAGATATTTGAATCAGGATTAAATAGCGATGGGGAATTAGGGCAGGCTAATTATTTAAACTCCGATACATTGATCCAGGTAGGTGTTGATAGTGATTGGGTTGATATTTTTGCCGGAGGTTTTCATGTACTTGCTATTAAAAGAAATGGCACTTTATGGGCCTGGGGGGCAAATTATCAGTACCAGTGCGGCAACAGTTATGTTGGAGATATCCTTTATCCTGCGCAAATTGGCACAGATACAGATTGGGCTTATATTTCTGCAAGTTGGCGAAATTCATTTGGCATTAAAAAAGATGGTAGCCTTTGGACATGGGGTTACAACTATTGGGGACAATTGGGTGACAGCACCAAAAATAGTAATTATACCCCATATAAAGTTAATAATTATAGCTGGAAAAAAGCATGTGGAGGCGCAGCCTTTTCAATTGGGTTACGCAGTGATGGCACATTATGGGGATGGGGCGAAGGTACACTTTGTCAGCTGGGCACCGGGATTGATTCAAGTTCTTTATTACCAAAACAAATAGGTAATGAAAATAACTGGGCCGATATATCATGCGGATACACTTTTACTCTTGCAAAGAAGCAAGACGGCACTTTATGGAGTTGGGGAATAAATATAAATGGGCAACTTGGCCAGGGAGACACCTTAAGAAGAAATAGCCCAACCCAAATTGGAACTGATAAAAACTGGAACCATGTTTACGCGGGGTCTGTATACGCATTTGCTTCAAAAAAAGATAGCAGCATATATGCATGGGGATTAGATTACTTTGGAGAATTGGGAGACGGAGGGATTTATACAAAATCCAGACCAGAACAAATTGGCGGATATAACTGGATAATGGCGGCGCCAGCCTGCGGCGTTTATAATTACAGGGACAATTATGTATATGGCCGGCACTCATTAGCGCTAAAGGGCAATGCAATGAGTATATGTGGAACAGGGGAAAATAATTATGGGGATTTAGGTAATGGAGATACCATTTCCATTGGTCAGTTCGATTGTGCCATCGGCAGCTCCCCTACCGGAATTGAAAGTGTCAAAACCAATTCTCAAATTTGTAATATCTATCCAAATCCAACAACCGGGAAAATAAATATTGATTTTGCTTTGCCCTTTCCAGGGAATGCCCAACTAAGTATTATAAATTCAAATGGGCAAATTATCTGTAATGACAATCATTTTAGCAATAACAAACCTAACCAAATAGACATCTCCGCTTATCCGGATGGCATTTACTTTCTCAGGATCATTTCTTCTGAGGGAGTATTTATAACAAAGGTGGTAAAGGATTAATTTGTAGAAATTTCATATATTCGTATTAAATATATCCGACTATGAAAACAAATATTCGCTATTCCTTTCTGTTAATCTTGTCTTTGTGTTTTTTCAATATAAATGTATTCGGCCAGGCATGGGTGAAAGTAAGCGCTGGGGGATTTTTCTCCGTAGCCCTGGATTCCAAAGGCAAGATTTATACATGCGGCGCCAATTCGTATGGCCAGTTAGGTACGGGTGACACTTCGAACAGGCTTAGTTATACACAGGTAGGAACAGATAGCGATTGGGCCGATATTTCAGCAGGAGGATGGCATGTGCTTGCCCTGAAGCGTAATGGTAAACTGTATGCATGGGGTTCAAACCAATACGCTCAAAGCGGTGGCTCTGTTCCTGGAAATATCTTAACGCCTACCCAGGTGGGAACGGACTCTGACTGGTTATACATATGCGGGGGAGTAAACAACTCTTTCGCTATCAAAAAAGATAGCACCGCCTGGGTATGGGGGGCAAACAGCGCCGGCCAGGTGGGGAATGGAAATGAAAATACCACTTATATCCCTTATAATATTAACAACAACAAATGGATAAGTATATGCGGAGGTCATATTTTTACCATGGCATTGCGAAATGATGGAACTATATGGTCTTGGGGAAACAATGGTTATGGAATGCTGGGGAATGGGACATACACAAGCACCCAAACCCCTACCCAAGTGGGCACTGACAATAACTGGGCATCCATCACTGCAGGCTATGCAAATGCCATCGCAATAAAAAAAGATGGAAGCATCTGGGGTTGGGGTAGAAATATAAACGGCGAACTTGGATTGGGGGATACTGTAATAAGGCTTCAACCGACAAGAATAGGGACAGATAATAACTGGCGGCAGGCGTACTCAGGCCCTTTATATACATTTGCTATAAAGGCTGACAGTAGCTTGTATGCCTGGGGGTCAGATATTTATGGCCAGCTTGGGGATGGTGCATACAACAACAATAAACTTTTACCTGAACAAATAGGCCAGGGGGCTCAGTGGCTGGCAGCATCTCCTTCGCGTGGTATTTTCGTACCACTAACAAATGGAAAAAATGAAATAGAAGGCTATCATACCTTAGCGCTGAAACCTGGCGAACAATATATTTGCGCTACAGGTGTAAACAATGCCGGACAATTTGGAAATGGTGGTACTTTCTATTCAACCATCTTCAGTTGTACTGGGGCGGTTTCAGGAATTGAACAGTCTGGTCTCAAATACAATACTTTTTCAATCTACCCTAATCCAACTACAGGGAAAACAAATATTTCAATTGAATCACAATTGCCCGGATTTAATGAATTAACATTATCTGACATTAACGGCAAGATTATATACTCAGACCACCATTTCAAAAACAGCAGCCAGATAGACATATCTGCTTATCCGAATGGTATTTAACTTCTTAGAATCGTATCCTCCGCTGAAGTTTTTTCAACAATGGTAATTAAAGATTGATTTTGGGGAAAACCACCGGCTTTACCGGTGGTTATAAATATTGAAGCCTGAAAGGCTTCCTATAAGTTTTGTTAAGGGTTATTCCCTTTCTTTATCAAGCCTTTCGAGGTGGAGTGACGGCAACCTGAGAGAAGCCAGCTGGAAGGAATTCCTGAAGGCATCATCATAGCCCATAAAAAGATAATTGGCTTCACCAATAAATACCCTTAAACTTCTTTTACCTTCTTCTATTTTAAAACTCTCTTTTTTAAAATGCTCACCGGCGTTACCAGTATCTATTTCTACTGTATTGCCTTCGGCCGCAACTTCGTTGTATTCATCGGGAAATACAAACATTGCGCCTGAATCCCTGTTGCGCCAGGTACCTTTCAATGTAGCCCTTAATTCTTTTTCTGCACTCAGTGTTTTAACCATTTTATCTGTGTTTATAATGTTTCAATAACCCATCGCTAAATTTTGCCAAACAGGTATTTCTACAAATATACAACAATATGCCTTGTATATTTGGGTATTTATTATAAATGTTTTGCACCATAATTTAAACCCCTGTGGATAACCTGTCAACGCAAATTTTACTCAAAAGTTTAGTTAATTCAAGTTAAATATGCCAGCAACACCTCCTATGTAGCATATAAATCTTATTTTTGAACCTTATTTTAGACATTGATATGAATAAACACACCATCAGAAATCTATGCATTGGCGCTTTCATGCTTTTTGGAGCCTTGCGGTCATCTGCCGAAATCAAATTTGTGCAGTACGATCTGCCAAATGGCCTCCACGTAATTTTGCATGAAGACCACTCAACTCCCATAGTGGCGGTATCTGTTATGTACCATGTTGGCTCAAAAAATGAAGAAGCAAGCCGCACCGGTTTTGCCCACTTTTTTGAGCACCTGCTGTTTGAAGGCAGCGAAAACATAAAACGCGGCGAATACATGAAACTTGTACAGGCTGCCGGAGGCCAGCTAAACGCCAATACTTCGCAAGACAGGACATACTATTATGAGGAACTGCCAAGTAACCAATTAGAGCTTGCCCTCTGGATGGAATCTGAAAGGATGCTACATGCCAAAATAGATACAATAGGTGTAGAAACGCAGCGCAAGGTAGTAAAAGAGGAGAAAAAACAGCGATTTGACAATACCCCTTATGGCCAGTTGATAAACGTCGTATATGATAATGCGTTCACCGTTCATCCGTATCACTGGTCGCCGATTGGGAAAGACCAGTATATTGACCAGGCTACATTGGCTGAATTTATGGAATTTTATAAAACCTTTTATGTTCCAAATAATGCCGTGCTGGTAATCGGTGGCGATATTGATATTAAGGAAACAAAAGAATGGGTGGAAAAATATTATGGCAGTATTCCTAAAGGTACAAAACCAATTCCCCGCCCTACTGCTGTAGAGCCCCAGCAAACTTCGGAAAAACGGGTAACTTTTTATGATAACGTGCAACTACCCGCTGTGATCCTGGCGTACCATACCCCAGCTATGGGTTCAGAAGACTACTATGCTGTGCAGTTGCTTACACAGTGGCTTTCAGAGGGCAAAAGCTCATTGTTTCAAAAAGAAATAGTGGACAAAGAACAAAAGGCTGTTCAGGTAGGGGCTTTTAATATACCGAATGAAGACCCGAGCATAGCGATCATGTATGGTATCACAAACCAGGGAGTGACCCCGGACGAACTTGAGCAAAGCATGGAAACCCAGGTGGAAAAAATTAAAACAGATTTAATAAGCGAACAGGATTATCAGAAACTGATGAACCAGACCGAAACAGGGTTCGTAAGCCGCAATTCCCGCTTGCTGGGTACTGTAGAAACCCTTGCCACTGATTATACTTTCTTACATGACGCCAACCTGATAAATTCGGAAATGGAAAGGTATAAAAAAGTAACAAAAGAAGACCTGAAGCGAGTGGCCAATAAATATTTCACCAAGGAAAACCGCATGGTACTCGATTATTTACCAAAACCAAAAGATAATAAATAAGGAAAAAAGCAAAAATGAAAAAGATTATATTCATTATATTATCACTTACACTTTTCGCCCCTGTATTCGGGCAAACGCTTGACCGCAGCATTCGCCCTAAACCGGGGCCTGCGCCTGAAGTAAAACTTGGCAAGCCCGAAAGTTTTACGTTGCCAAACGGCATGAAAGTTTTCGTAGTGGAAAACCATACTTTGCCTACAATATCTTGTAGTATACAATTAGACATAAAACCTGAGCTGGAAGGCGATATGGCAGGTTTTCATGAAATGATGGGCGAATTACTTTTAACAGGTACCAAAACCCGTACCAATGATCAGCTTAGTGAAGACATTGATTTTATCGGGGCCACTATACGCGCTACCAACGAAGGTCTTTTTGGCGGCGGACTGAAGAGAAATGAAGATAAATTGCTGGAGCTTATGAGCGATATTGTACTGAATGCGAATATGACGCAGGATGAACTTGATAAGATAAAAAAGCGCACTTTATCTGAGCTCGAAACGCAAAAGAATGAACCGGATGCTATGATGAGCAATGTGGGCGCATCCCTGAATTTTGGCAGCAAGCATCCTTACGGTGAAATCACAACTGATGAAACAGCGAAGAATATATCGCTCGACCGCTGTACAAGATACTATCAAACCTATTTCCGCCCAAATGTTGCTTATATGGCCATAGTGGGTGATATTACTATTAGTGAAGCAAAGAAACTTGTAGAAAAATATTTTGGCGCATGGCAAAAGGCTGATGTACCGGTGGCTACCTACAGCAAACCTACTGCCCCTGCCAGTCCGCGGGTAGCCATGGTGCCACGCGATGGCGCTGTGCAAAGCGTTATCAGTGTTACTTTACCCATAGACTTAGCGCCTGGCTCTGATGATGTAATAAAAGCCCGTGTGGCTAATTCTGTTTTGGGCGATGGCTCACAAGGCCGCCTGTTCCTTGACCTCCGTGAAAAGCATGCCTGGACCTATGGGGCATATTCGTCAATTACGGCAGATATTTTAGGCGGAACTTTTACAGCTGATACTAAATGCAGGAATGCAGTAAGTGATAGCGCTGTGGGTGAAATATTAAAACAAATGCACAGGATGCAAACAGATAAAGTGTCTGACGAAAACCTGCAAAATACTATCGCTTATATGTCGGGCACATTTGCCATTGGTTTGGAGAACCGCTCAACGATAGCGCAATATGCAATAAATATTGAGCGTTACCATATGCCGGAAGACTACTATCAAAACTATCTGAAAAACCTAAGCAAAGTAACCTCAGATGACGTAATGGCTATGGCGCAAAAATACATTACCCCTGAGCATGCCAATATTATAGTAGTTGGCAGCAGGGACGAAGTTGCTAAGAAACTTGAAAAATTCGGTAAAGTAGAATATTTCGATTATTTAGCCCGGCCAATAAAACCAGATGATGATCTGCGCCCTGCGCCTGCGGGGGTTACAGCTGACGGCGTGTTGAAAAATTATGTAAAAGCCATAGGTGGCGAAGATGCAATAAAAAATATTAAAGATTTAAAAACAGTTAGCAAAAGCCAGATACAGGGAATAGACCTGACTATTACCGAAATTAAAAAAGCTCCTTCACAACTGAAACAAACTGTGGAAGGTATGGGAACTGTATTTCAAAAAGAAGTGCTTAACGGGGATAAAGGCTATATGGAACAGCAGGGAAAAAGACAGGACCTCAGCGGCGATGAACTGGCACAGGTTACTAAGGACGCGGATATATATGGGGACCTGCACCCTGAAAAATATGGATTAAAATATGAACTGAAAGGCATTCAAAAGGTAAATGGCTCTGATGCATATGTGCTTGAAGAAACTGACCCAAAAGGCAGTAAAACCACTATGTACTATGATGCTAAAACGGGCCTTTTTGTAAAACAGATAAAAACATTTGATACACCGAATGGCCCTATGGCGCAAACACTTGAAATGAGCGACTATACTGTAGTACCGAACTCCGGTGGTTACAAAGTCCCCTACACAGTAGTACAAAGCGCCGGCCCGCAGGTGCTAAATATTAAAGTACAAACGGTAGAAATAAATAAAGGTATACCAGATACTGAATTTGATTTGAAGTGAGCCGGGATTGGTTAAATGGCTAAATTGTTAAATTGTTGCGGCCTCTCAATAGCGTAGGGCTTAAGCCCTACGCTATTGAGAGGGATCGTTTACGTCAAATGAGCCGCCCCATAGCGATAGTTTTGTTCCTTTTCTTCAAGTAAAACATGCACATTCCACGCTTATCTATTTCTCCAATTGTGCTATATAAGCATCACTTACCTGGAAACCTGATTTTTTGGCCTGAAGCGCATCTGCCAGCGCCGATCTTTTATCATTAATGGCAAGAAATGCCTGAGAGCGCATCCAGTATGCCTGCGCATCGGAAGGTTTAATATTTAAGCCTGTGGTATAGTCCCTTATGGCCTTAGCGTATTCAAGTTTGCCAGCGTATGCAAGGCCCCGGAATATATAAGTTCCTTCCCTATCGGGATATTGTGAAAGAACTTTATCATAATAAAAAATTGCCGAATCATACAAACCAAGTTTGTTGAAGCAGTGGCCTAAATTGTTATACAGGATATGAGAATTGGTATCCATGTTAATGGCTGTTTTATAATCCTGCATAGCATCTATAAACATCTCTTTTGCAAAATACAGATTCGCACGGTCATTATAATATGAAGAGCTGTCGGGAGAGAGGGTGATAGCCTGGTTTATGTCCGCAAGCGCTGAATCGTCCTGGCCCTTACTATGATAAGCGATACTCCTGTTTAACCATATCTGGCTGTTTTTCGGCTGGATTTTGATAGCCATTGATAAATAATGCAGCGAAGAATCATATTTGCCCAGCAAGGCGTAGGTGATGCCAAGATTACGAAGCGCATCATAATAACCAGGTTCTATTTCACAGCATTTCTTTAAATTATTTGCAGCTTTTTGCATCAATGGTTTTGCCAGGCTATATTCTTGATTTGCACTGTATTCTTTGCTTTGATCCAAATAAGAAAGTGCCAAGTTGTTGTAAGCAAAACCTGCGGTGGGGTGGTTTTCGATCACATTTATAAAAAGCGTTTCGCTATCTTTCCACACCCTGCACCTCATATTGCCAGCGTATGCAAATATGGCTATCACAAGGATAACAACTGTCAGCGCGGCGCCTTTGTACGGAGAAGGCTTAACTGGAACCTTTTGGGGTTTCAATCCAAGTTTTATATTATACCCGGAGAAAGCCATAAACACCTGGGCGACAATAAAACACAAACCAATATAAGGAATGTAGGTAAACCTGTCGGCTGTGATGAAACCACCAATAGGAATAAACTGCAATACCGGGCCTATATTCAGTAAAAAAAACAATGTTCCAAAAACTACGCTTTTGTTTTTGCGGAATTTAAAATAAACTAAAGCGGTAAGCCCCAAAACGACTAACGGGGTGATATAGTAAATTAGCGGTAAAGCGCCGCCATGTGTATCAGGGTAAGGATAAAAACAAGATAACTGAATGGGCATTATGAACTTAAACAGGTAAAAGGCAAGGCCGTAAAAAGCATTCAGAAAACTATCGAACCCGAAGCCAATACTGGTATTGATGGCATTGATTGAATGTTCGGCGACAATAGCAGTAATGCCAAATAGGAGCGACAGGATGAAAAACGGTATTTTCTCAATGATGGTTTTGGCTGTGAACTTACGGTTGCAGAAATAATCAATCAAAAGCATAGTCAATAGCAACGTAACAGCTTGTCCTTTTGACAAAAGGGAGAATATAAAAAGTGATAAAGCCCCGGCATAAAATATGGGTTTTTTGTTCCGTATATAAAAAATATAAACAATAAGAGATGCCAGATAAAAAAATGAATACAATACATCTTTTCGTTCGGTAACCCACGCAACCGATTCTACGTGCATAGGGTGCACGCCGAATAAAGCTGCAGTAATAGCGGCGCCCTGCCAATTACCAATAAGCAACAAAATAAGAAAAAAAACCAATGTCGTGTTTAGCAGATGAAGTATCAAATTGTCGGCATGGTACCTTGCAGGGTTTAGCTTGCTGGCATGATATTCCATTGATAAGGAAAGCATGGTAAGGGGTTGATAAATGCCCAGCGCGAATTTGTCTTTTGTGAAATAGTCGATTGGCTTATCATTGGGAAGCATTTGATTGGCAGTGACATAATCCGGGTCGTCCCAATTGGTAAAACCATTGTTCAGGGAAGGAAAATACGAAACCAAAGTTAAAGCCAATACAGCCGCAAGGGCAATCCATATGCTTGTTTTCGCCGTTTTAACAGGAGCTGCTTTTATTGCTACCGGCGCTGTTGTTTTTGGGGCGGTTTTTTTTACCTGCGGTTTTTTTTTGCTCATCCGTGCTGGTTTTCACTGGCAGAAGCAAATTTAATAAGTAGGTGTTACCGAATTGTTAACTATTCTACTTTATAGTTACCGCCTCCTGAGTCCTATTGTTCTGTGTTTTGTCGCGGGAATAAACTGTAAGGCTTATAGTATAAGTGCCTGGTGATGTATAAGAAGTTGTTGGGTTAATAGCAGCAGATGTTTTGCCATTCCCGAAATCCCACGAATAATACCATGCGTGTTCACTTTGTCCGCCGGTGCATTGTACAGTTTGACCGGTATTGAAAGTAAAGCCCTGGGTACTGATAACAGCTAAGGGGGCATAGTAGGCAGTATCAACTATAATATATAATGAAACAGTATCGCTTTTGGTTTTATCAGCATTATAGGCAGTAAGAAGAACACTATAAGTGGCGGAATATTGATATGAATAAACCGGGCTGATACTTGAAACCGGTTGAGATCCATCTCCAAAATCCCATAAATAAGATGATGCCCCGGAACTGCAATTAGAAAAAGTTACCGGGTCACCCGGGCCTATGCGCGTCCGGCTTGGGGCAAAACAGGCCTTTAAAGGTTGAGGTGATGAAGTAGTATCGTTCTTCTTGCAATCCGGGAAAAAAAATAAAGTTAATAAAGCAGCAAATAAGAGTTTTTTCATATAAATAGTTTTTAGCTTTTTTACGCGGCTAAGTTAAAGAAAATAAATTAAATTCGCTGTATGACAAAAACAAGGCTTGAAGCTTTTAGCGATGGCGTATTGGCAATCATTATCACCATCATGGTGCTGGAGCTAAAGGTGCCGCATGGCACCGACTGGGCTTCCATAAAACCAACCTTAGCCGGTATATTAAGCTATATTATCAGCTTCATTATCGTTGGCGTTTATTGGGCAAACCACCATCATTTGCTGCATACCGTAACGCATGTAAACAGTAAAATGATATGGGCAAACCTGCACCTCCTTTTTTGGCTTTCGCTCATCCCTTTTGCCACGAACTGGATGGGTGAAAACAATTTCAGCAGTATTACGGTCGCAGTCTATGCCGGGCTCCAATTTGTCTGCGGTTCAGCTTATTCTATTTTGTTATTTGTAATAGGAGCTACCATACCTGAGAACTCCGGCCTGAGGGAAATTTTAAAAAAGCAATCTAAAAAAGGAATTATTTCCGCTATTGTGTATTTATTATCTATCCCTGTAGCCTTTTTCAATCCCATTATATCCGGTTGTCTTTTTGTTATGGTTTCAATGATTTGGTGGGTACCTGACAAAAATATTGAAAGTTTTCTGAATGAGAAGGAATGAGGGGCAATGCTTTTTAATAATTTAGAGATTGTGGCTTTCGCTGCAATCTAACCTTTCAACTAAATCTTTAACTATTTTTTACATTATTGCTGGATAAAAGCCACTAATTTTGCCGGACTTTTTATTTTTATATCAATTGAATACAAGAAAATTTATTGCCATCTTATGGGCCATGTGCATGATTTTTTCTGTTAACTCACTGAAGGCAGAAATCATAGACCCGGCAGGCAGCATCCAGGTTACAGGTATAGTGCTTGATTCGAGTAACCAGCAGCCCCTTTATTTTGCAAATGTTACCATCCATAATGTATCAGATTCCAAGCCTGTTGGCGGTGCAGTAACAGATGAAAACGGGAAATTCAGTATATCCAATATTATGCCCGGACAGTATTTTGTTGAAATACTTTTTATAGGATACAATACCCAACATATCCCTTTGGACCTAACAAACTCCAAAGGAAAAACTGACCTTGGCAAAATAATGGTTTCTCCCTCTACCGGCACTTTGCAGGAGGCAACAGTGGTTGGCGATAAAGCCCTCATTGAAAACAAACCTGACAGGATTGTTTATAATGCTGAGCAAGATGTCACCAGCCAGGGCGGCACTGCTACTGACGTATTAAAAAAAGTACCGCAGGTAACTGTAGATGTTGATGGCAATATTGACCTTTTGGGAAACACCAATGTGAGAGTATTTATAAATGGTAAGCCAAGTACAATGTTTGACAATAACCTCGCAGAAGCTTTGCAGGCAATACCTGCCAACCAGATAAAGAGCATAGAAGTAATGACCAACCCCGGCGCTAAATATGATGCAGAAGGCACGGGTGGTATTATAAATATAATCCTGAAAAATAATAATACAGATGGCATAGGAGGGAATATCTCCCTCACGGGGGGCAGCCGCCTTGAAAACGGTTCTTTAAACTTACATGCCAAACAAGGGGCTTTCAGTGTAAATGCAGGATTAGGGACTAATTTTTCAATCCCCAGTACGGCATTAAGTACCATAAACAGAGCTTCTTATGATAGCGGTAATAAATCGACCCTCCTGGAAAATAGTTCCAGCCAGTTTCAACGAGTGAGCAGCAGGGCAAATATAGGCCTTGGATGGGAACTGAGTAGTAGTGATAACCTTACTGCAAACTTCAGTTATAATTCTTTTGGTTACAATAATACCCCCATCATTACTAATGTTGAAGAAACAGGATATTCGAATACATCAAGGAATTCGTTCAGCACATATACTAACCAAACGTATGACTGGAATGTGAACTATAAAAAGAAATTCAAGGAAAAAGGACAGGAACTAACGATCACATACCAGGGAAGCAATAACCAAAATGCCACAAAATTTGCTGACAGTAGTGAATACCAATCAAACAACTCTATATTTTCCGGTGCAAAAGGTAACAGTACCGTAACTGCGCAGAATACTTATTTCACACTTGACTATACCCAACTGATAAGTCAGGGGACAAGCCTGGCAGTTGGGGCTAAAACCACTTTGACGACGGCGAGCAGCAATTCCGATTATTATGAACTCAATACATCTTCAAACGAATATTTCTATGATACTTCTCAGCATAATAATTACACTTTCAGCCAGAATATTTATGCTGCATACGCTACATTGTCTTTTACTCTTTTGAATGCATATAATGTAACATTGGGCGTGAGGGACGAACTCACCGAAACAAGCGCCAATTTCCCCGGTTATCCAAATGCTGTTAACCCTGAATATAATTTGGTCTTGCCATCCGGGACAATATCGCGCAAGCTTAAAAATGACCAGGGAATAAAACTTGGTTTTTCGGACAGGGTTGACAGGCCAAACCCTGGCAGGGATTTAAACCCTTTCATAAACACAACGGATCCTACAAGCATATCGCAAGGCAACCCCCATGTAGGGCCTGAAAACCAATACAACCTTGAATTTGTGTACAATAAGCTTTTTACTAAAGGCGCTTCGCTTTTTGTAACCCTTTATGCCCATCGCAACCTTAATGACAGGCAGAACTATGTAGTATATTATCCAACACTCAAAGTGGGTGATTCAACTTATAAAAATGTAGCCGTTACCACTCCGGAAAATGTTGCCACCGAACAGGATTATGGAGTGAGCGTATACGGAAGCCTTCCGGTTACCTCTGCCCTGGTTGTCCATGGAAATGTAATGGGTTTCCAGAGGTATATTACAGGTGAGGATGAATATGCAGGGCTGAATTCCAGCGGGTTTGCTTACAAGATAAACCTAAACGCTGACTACACGATAACAAAGGATTTTGTTATTGAATTTGCCGGCAATTTCAATTCGCCACGGCATAACCTGCAAGGTACACAGCCAGCATTCTCCACTTACAGTTTTGCTGCAAGGAAATTTATCCTTCACAGGAAGGCAAGTATTGCTTTTACAACTACCGACCCTTTCAATAATTATGTTGACCAGCCAATCGTCACAAACGGCACAAATTTCTCAATAATGAGCGATCGCCAAATACCTTTCCGTTCCTTTGGCCTAAACCTCACTTACACTTTTGGCAAAATGAAAAGTGAGAATGGTAAAAAAGATAATGGCGGTAATGGCGAGCAAACAGATGATGAGTTGTAGTTTTCAGGCAGTTCTTGCCTAACTTTGCCATGTAATGCCCTACCCGATCCTCCAATTAAAACCCAAACGGGATAAATCGATCCTGAACCGCCATCCATGGATATTTTCGGGGGCCATAAACAAAGCGCCCAAAGCAGAAGAAGGCGATATTATCCAAGTTCGGTCTGTAGAAGATAAAATACTTGGTTATGGTTTCTATTCTTCAAAAAGCCAGATAAGCTGCCGGTTACTCGAATTTGGCGATGCAAGCCATGATTTTGAATCGGTTGATTACTGGTTTCAAAAACTATTAAAGGCATATTCCATCCGGCAAAAACTCGTAGTTTCTCCCATAACAAATGCCTACCGTTTGGTCCATGCCGAAGGGGATTTTTTGCCGGGGATCATCATAGATATTTATGCCAATGTAGCCGTTGGGCAGATACTCGTTAAAGGCATTGAAAACAGGAAAACCCTGATTGTGGAGGCACTGCAAAAGCTTGGTTTTCAAAATATCTACATAAAATCTAAGATCAGTTCGCATGTGCTGGAAGATATTCAGGCCGAACCCGGTTGGGAAATTGGCAATATTGTTTCCCCCGTTGAAATAATTGAAAACGGCTTGAAATTTAAAGTAGATTTTGTGGGAGGGCAAAAGACTGGTTTCTTTATTGACCAAAGAGATAGCCGGCAACTTGTAAAACAGTTTTCGCAAGATAAAAAAGTCCTGAATACCTTTAGCTATACAGGTGGTTTCAGCATCTACGCACTGGCAGGTGGCGCAAATGAAGTGCATTCGGTAGATATATCTAAAGACGCAGTGGCGGCAGGAGATGAGAACGTAAAATTAAACTTCCCCGATGCCAATCATAAAAGTTTTGCTGCTGATTGCTTCGAATACCTCAAAGAAATGCCTGAAAACTACTACGACATCATTATCCTCGACCCGCCGGCATTCGCAAAAAACGCTCGCGCGGTAACCAATGCTGCACGGGGTTACAAACAAATAAATCTACAGGCGTTCAGAAGAATAAAACCCGGGGGATTGGTTTTTACTTTTTCTTGCTCACAAAATATATCTACAGATCTGTTCAGGAAAATTATATTCGGAGCGGCTGCAGACGCACATAGAAATGTCCGTGTTATATACCAACTACACCAGCCGGTCGACCACCCCATTAGTATTTTTCATCCGGAAGGGGAATATCTGAAAGGGTTGGTATTGGAGGTGGAATAATTTTTCCATTCCCCCTATTCCATATTTCCCTAAATTTGTAGCACTTTTAATAATTCATAATTAATAATTTATAATTGACTATTTATGTCTGATACGAAAATCCTGATAATAGGCGCCTGTGGGCAGGTGGGAACGGAACTAACCCTGAAACTCCGTGAAATATATGGAAATGACAATATTATCTGCACTGATGTAAAAGAGCAGGAAGGCATTTTTGAAGGCGGCCCTTATCATAAACTTGATGTATTGGACAAAAACGGTATCCTTGATCTTGTTAAAAAGTATAAAATCACCCAGGTATATCATCTGGCAGCTCTACTTTCTGCCACGGCCGAAAAGAACCCAATGTTCGGCTGGCAACTGAATATGGATGGCCTGCTGAATGTATTGAATATTGCTAAAGACAACAACATCAGTAAACTATACTGGCCAAGTTCTATAGCGGTTTTTGGTCCGACTACACCCCGGCTGAATACACCTCAGGACACTATTATGGACCCGAATACAGTTTATGGCATTACCAAACTTGCCGGTGAGAGGTGGTGCGAATATTATTTCAATAAATACAAGCTCGATGTACGGAGTATCCGCTATCCCGGCCTCATCAGTTACACTTCAGAACCCGGCGGCGGGACAACTGACTATGCCGTGCATATATTCCATGAAGCCCTGAAAACTAAATCCTACGAATGTTTCCTGTCCCGCGATACTGCCTTGCCTATGCTTTATATGCCGGATGCTGTAAGGGCAACCCTTGAAATAATGGAAGCGCCTGCCGAAAATGTAAAAATACGCAGCAGCTACAACCTTGGAGGGGTTAGCTTTACCCCTGATGAGATTGCCACCGAAATAAAGAAACATATTCCCGAATTTACAATCAGTTATAAACCCGATTTCCGCCAGGCTATCGCCGATTCATGGCCTGCCTCTATTGACGACAGCCGGGCAAAAAAAGACTGGGGCTGGAAAGTTGATTACGACCTCGCTGAAATGGTAGCCGATATGCTGAAAAACATCAGCGTAATGGCCTGAAAATAAGAAATGTTATTTCTTGCCGCACATATTAAAAATACTGGTCATTTTTCCATAACGCCGTTCGTGCCTTATATAGTCTTTATCGGGTTGTCGGCGCTTATATGGTTTTTATGGAAGTACACTGTAAAGAAGGTATTTAAGCTCACTATCATTTCTTTTATAGGGCCCTTTATTGCCACGTTTTTCATTGTGCTGTTCGTACTGCTCATGCAGTTCCTCTGGAAATATATCGACGACCTTGTCGGCAAAGGGCTTGAATGGTATATTATAGGCAAGCTCCTGTTTTTCTTTTCCGCCACGCTTGTGCCTCTTGCCTTACCGCTTGCCGTATTGTTATCATCTATTATGACATTCGGGAAACTGGCTGAAACCAACGAACTGCTTGCGCTGAAGACTTCCGGCACTTCTTTGCTAAGGGTGATGTTTCCGCTTATTACGGTAGTCGCGGGTTTATCCATCGGGGCTTTTTTCTTTGCCAATAACGTGATACCCATAGCCAACCTCAAAGCCGGTGCACTGCTATGGGACGTGAGGAACCAGCGCCCGGCGCTGGACATAAAGCCGGGGATATTTTATAAGGGCCTCGACAACTATGTAATTCGTGTGGACAGCAAGGACAATATGTCGCAAAACATAAAAGGCGTAACGATATACGACCACACAACCAACCAGGGGAACAATATTGTAACTACGGCTGCCAACGGCGCTATGGCCACTACAACCGATAAGAACTGGTTAATATTGAAACTGTACAACGGCCGCAGGGATGAAGACATGGAAAATGAAAAGCCTGGCACGCCTAACACATATCCTCATAGCCGTATGTATTTCAAAACGTTTGAAACAAGGTTTGACCTCTCTGGTTTTAAACTCACGCAGTCAAAGGAAGACCTGTATAAGAACAATTTCGAGATGCTCAATATCAGCCAGCTACAGTATTTTATCGACTCCATGACCAGGACCATGGCATCGCGGCGAAAGATGGTACGTGAAACAGTAAAACCTTACCTGGCTTTTTATAAAGACACCGGTTATTTTTACCACAAACCTGTTGTGGCCGGGACTTTTAAAAAAGGCACGGGTGTATTACAAAACATCTCTGTTTCTAACAAGCGGAATGTTGCAAGTAGGGCCACCAACAACGCCCGCGTGCTAAAGGAAATACTTCAGGAGCAGGCCCGAGAGATAGATGATGCCGATAAGTACCAGATAAAGTGCGAGGTAGAGTGGCACCGCAAGTTCGCCATGTCATTTGCCTGCCTTACCTTGTTTTTCATAGGTGCGCCGCTTGGCGCTATTATCCGCAAGGGTGGCATAGGCATGCCTACTGTAGTTTCTCTTGTCATGTTCGTAATATTTTATGTGATCACCATCATTGGAGAGAAATCAGCCAAGGAAGGCGCTATCGGCAGCCTCGAAGGCATGTGGCTGCCATCTATCATATTATTGCCGTTCGGCCTGTTCCTTACCTATATGGCAAACAGGGATGCCATCAGTTTTAGCTCTAATGCCATTATCCGTTTGGTGAAAAGGCTATGGCCCTTCGGCAAAAAGAAAGACACGCTCCTGAACCCGGATACCGATGAAGATACTGCAGATATTTAACCGCGTACCCTGGCCGCCGAAAGACGGCGGAGCCATCGCTATGCTGAATATGGCCCGCGGCTTCCAGAAATTTGGGGTAGACCTAAAGATCACGGCGCTGAATACCAACAAGCACTTCATTTCTCCCGATGCGCTGCCGGCTGATTTTCCCGGTAACGGAAAACCTGCCCTGACGTTTATCAACACTGACATTAAACCCTTCGATGCTTTCCTCAATCTTTTCACGGACAAATCTTATAATGTTGAGCGGTTTTATTCTCTTGCTTTTGCCGAATCATTGAGAGATTTATTAACTGAAAACCAATTTGATATCATACAGTTTGAAGGGCTTCACATCACCCGGTATTTCGATATAGTCCGCCAGTACAGCAAAGCCCCCATTATCCTCCGCGCGCACAATGTGGAATACATCATCTGGGAAAGGCTTGCGCAGGCCGGGAAAACCGGGCTGAAAAAGAGCTATGTAAACCTCCTTGCTAAGCGCATAAAGAAATACGAAACCGATATCATCACAAGAGTGGATGGCATCGTCGCCATAACTGAAAATGACAGGGAAGTATTTCAAATAATGGGCTGCCAATCTCCCATCTATGTAGCCCCTACCGGCGTAGACCTGGACAAGTATGTCATTGACCATAACAACCTTGAATGGCCATCGGTGTTCCACCTCGGGGCGCTGGACTGGCTACCTAACCAGCAGGCGGTTGACTGGTTCCTTGAGGATATTTGGCCCAAAGTATTTGCCAAACACCCCAATGTCAAATTCTACCTCGCGGGCCGGTATATGCCGGATCGGTTCAGGCAGTTGAACATCCCCGGAGTAGTAGTCGCTGGCGAAGTACCAGACGGCATATCGTTCTCCAATTCCAAAGCCATCATGGTAGTTCCGCTGCTTAGCGGCAGTGGTATGCGCATCAAGATCATAG
>Ga0302280_1000399_pt1 | contig 38337 bp, 31 predicted proteins | sample III_Fen_E1_1_FD_198771 | JGI IMG/M metagenome (GOLD analysis project Ga0302280, IMG submission 198771) | Peat permafrost microbial communities from Stordalen Mire near Abisko, Sweden - III_Fen_E1_1 | ecosystem: Environmental > Terrestrial > Soil > Wetlands > Permafrost | place: Sweden: Abisko... | reverse complement strand
AGAGAACTGGCTGCCTATCTTCAACGCGATATTTTGGTGGAAAATCCGAGTGTGAGATTCGAGGACATCATTGGTCTCGATCATGCGAAGACTCTGATCATGGAGGCAGTCACTCTTCCCATAAAATATCCACAATGCTTTGTGGGTATTACTTAGGCTTGGCGTGGAATTCTCCTCTATGGTCCTCCGGGCACGGGCAAGGTATTTCATGCTGATTTAGACCATGTTGGCAAAGGCCGTGGCGACGCAATGCAAGACAACTTTCTTTAACATATCTGCTTCTTCAGTGGTGTCGAAATGGCGTGGCTAAAGTTAAAAGCTCATACGTATCTTGTTTGAATTAGCTCGCTTCTATCAGCCAAGCACTATTTTTATAGACGAGATTGACAGCATCATGAGCCAGCGCAGCTCACAAGGAAGTAGTAATAATTTCATGCAGACTAGCACGAAGGCAGCCGTCGTATGAAAACCTAACTTCTCATTCAAATGTAGGGCTTGCTCAAGAAAAACGAAAAGGTGTTCGTGTTAGCGGCGAGCAATATCCCGTGGGATCTTGATGATGCCATGCTTCGTCGATTATAAAAAAGAGTAACGCGTCTATTATTGAGATATTGGTAGATTTACCTAATCAGGCAGCTCGCAAAAATATGGTGGAAAAACTACTAAGTGATCGTGCAACGAACGATATCAACTATTAGGCTGTAGCTCAGCAATTGGAAGGCTATTCAGGGTCAGATATACGACTTGTTTGCAAAGAGGCGGCCATGCGACCACTGAGGCGATTGTTGTTTCAGTTATAAGGCATAGAAGTGGGCTAAGTGCAAAAGTCTAGTAAATTCAAGCCGCGTCCTAAGTAATAGGTGATTCAGCCCGAGCCTGTGGGTATGTCCGACCTCTAATCTGCCCTAAAATGTGTTAAGAAGTCACCTGGACTTGATATAAAGAAGTACGAGTAATGGAATGATAAGCATGGCTCGGCTTGATCCACCAATACAAACTATTCATAGATTATTATTAGGTAGTTATGGAAACGGAAGCCTAACAAAAAAAAACAGTAAAGTTCGCGTTAGCAGAGCCAATCAAATTTAACGGTAACGCAAGCCAATCGCCGTCACTCAGATCTATCACTGAGTAGCCCAATCCTAGAAAATCAGAAAGGGACATAGATAATCATGTGCTTCCACTTAATTTTTTCCACTCTCCAGGTGAATATAACCGCATGTTGATTCGTTCGAGTGTCATTCAGGTGGGTAGTGCGGCTGAACGCCAGTTAGGCATCATTCGTAATCTGTAGTTTATGAATGAGCCCATATTTACTTCACAGATTTAACAGAGAAGTAAGAGAATTCATTAATATTGTCGCAGTCACAAACTTAAGTCAGCTTCGACGGTGACCAACGATGATTCACCAGCAAATTGTTGTTGCTGTTGCTGTGATAATTACTGTGTTGTTTGTGCAAATGAAACCAGATGCTAGCAGAGCGAAAGAGAGAGCAAACCGATGGGAAATTTGCTTATTGACATCGAGGCGATGAAAAAGGGATAAATTAGAAGAGTTAGGAAGGGGACTAAACCGCATTAAAATCAAGTGCGAGCCTAGACCTATGTTTGGTAAGAGGTGAAGTAAAACAAATATAAGATCAATTAGCTGATCACTGCCTCCCTAGTGAAGTAAATCGAATAAAAGCGAAGAAGGCAATTGATTGAATTATAGAGTGAACGCAAGATGGTGGGACTGAGAAAATATAATTAGCAAGTGCGGAGCATCAACAGGTCAACTTCTGTGCCCAAGGCAAAAGAGTTGCATAAATCATTTACTAACTATCAGCTTCGGAAGATGTATTGGAGTAGCAAAAAGAAGTATATCGCCTCTGAACTAAAAAAAGACATAGACCGCAATAAACACAGCGAAATAAGCGTGACCAAAAAGTGTCACTAGAGACAGGTTAAGTTGTCAGCGGATGATATGAAGAAATTGAGATTGCTGCATGAATAATAGGCTCTAATGAAAGAGGCAAGGCTGAAGATGAAGAAATAGCAGGTTAAAAAGATAAAAGAGAAAAAACTACTTGCCCTGGCTGCCAAACAGGCATAAATAGTGAACAACTGTCCTTCCCGCTTGTTTAAACCCACCCCTGACATGATAGAATCGGCCTTTGTCCTTGATTGATTTACTTAATCATCCATAATCGCAAAAATAATACTAATTAAGCTGTATTCTCTGTTTCATAATGATGTATTTGCTTTTAGATCACTTGATATCGGTAGCATCACTGAGAGACTCCACTCCGGGAAGTTTGAGTCCTTGCATGAACTCAAGGGTGGCACCTCCTCCTGTTGAAACATAAGTCACCTCTTTTTCAGCACCTCGACTGATTACAAGACTGGCAGTATCTCCACCACCGATAATTGAAACTGCTCCTTCTTTAGTACGCTTTACCACGCTCCTCAGTAATCCCTCACTGCCGTTCTTGAAGTTAGGGAACTCAAAGACACCGATAGGTCCATTCCAGAAAATGGAATTGGCACGCTGGACGACTTTATCGAACTCTTCAACTGTCTTTGGGCCCTTATCGAAGATTTCCCATTCCTCAGGCACGTCCTTGTTTTCGACAATGATGGTTGGAGCAGTTGGACTGTAGGCTTGTGCGCAGACTCCATCCACTGGAAGATGAATCTTAACTCCTCGCTCTTTAGCCTTATCCATAATACTCTGGAGAGTGCTTGGATCTGCTGGCATATCAACTTGCGTGCAGCCGAGTTTAAAGCCATAGAATTGTCTGAGGAAAGGATTACTCATTCCACCTCCAATGATGATTTCGTCAGCAACGTTAAGCATGTTCAGAATGAGATCTATCTTGTCAGTCACCTTCGACCCACCTAAAATCACAAGGACAGGTTTGCGTGGTTTTTCCAAAAATCCACCGAGGAATTAGAGCTATCTTTGCATTAATAAGCCTGCAACTCGCCATTTGTGCTTGATGCCAACCACACTGGAGTGAGCGCGATGTGCACTGCCGAAAGCATCATTCACGTAGACGTTGCCTAAACGAGAAAGCTCTTTTCGAAAAGTATCGATTGCTTCAGGCTTGCTTTTGATCTTCTTTCCATCTTTGTCCTTAATTGAGCCTTCTTCCTCAGCATGGAAGCGAACATTCTAGCAAAGGAAGACTTTTCCTTGAGAATTGTTCACCTAATTCACCACTGAATCGCCGACACAGTCTTCAAGGAAGGTGACAGGCCTGCCCAACATTTGCTCAAGAGGTTGTAGAACGGGCTTGAGTGAGTGCTTAGCGTTTCTTTGGCCATTAGGTCTACCAAGATGAGAGAGCAACACAATTGACTTAGGATTATGTTTGAGTAATTAATGGAGGGTGGGGATGGTGCCTAAGTAAAAGAATGATTACTTTTGATCCTGTTGACATCTCCAACTTTCCCATCCTTGATGGGCACATTGAAGTCCGCACGTACCACTACCTGTGAAGCAGGTGTGAGGTGTTTGGCAAGCAAACCCAAGGTGGCCTTCTTCAGCATAGTAATTTAAATATAGAAATATCTTATCCAAAAATATCCATATTATCATACTGGTTTAATTATATAATAGGAACAACAATTTATTATCATGCTTCCAGGCAATAATACAACATCAGGAAAATGACAAACGCCCAAAAAGTTATCTTTCGAAAGGCACAACGCGGCGCTGGCTGCATATTTGGCCTGAATATTTGTTTAATTATTTTGGCTTTAGTTGTTAGAGCTGCTGACATTTGTATCCTATCTCTGCAGTTCGGAGAGCATCTTCGAGGTGAACGTATAGGCAAGGTTTAACCGATATAATAAGCATGACTCGGTCCAAGACTCTTCCATACTCTGCCTGTTTAATCATTTCGGCTTTGGCAAATTGCTGTACAGCTTTTGTGAGTGTTCTTTTCTCTTCTTCCAGCGCTCTCGAAAGTTCAGAGTCTAAGAACTATCTCTTAATTTTCAGTAAAGCCTGCTCATCCTAAGGAAACAGGCTGCTATTCAAAAAGCTCCTCTATTCTGCTTTAAGTGAAAGGTACGTAAGGTGTGCTCTTTCAGCATAGATTACTTCTCATCCAATAGTCTGTCTTAGTATAGGGCTATCATTTATAAATGCAGGTCTAGTCGGCCTTTTAATGCTTCTAGACTGCTATCGAAGTGGTCTGCAGTGACTACAGAAGATAACTCCTTTAAATCAATTTTATCTGGTGCAATTTGATCTCCTTTCTGTCTGTTGGCCCATCGCATAAAATTGAGATCTTTTCGCAGACCGAGCTGAGGTAATTATTCGTCAATTTTAATCAAACTATGGAAACTCTATCTCTTCAATAGAAGGGTTTTGATTATATTTTGATTCTGAGTCGAACTTAGTAGTTCCTTGAAGGTAGGCAGAGGCATCTCAAGATCAGAGAGGCTGAAGAAGATGGTAATCAAGTGGCTGGTGGTGAGAACTGCCCCTCTCATCTGTTCTTGTAGTCTCACTGTCGTTTCGTTGACAGTTCGACGGCTAATGCTTTCTGAAACTGAGTCTTCCAGCCAGGATATGTCAGCGTAATCTGTTTCACTTCCAGTGATGTCAAGTTGTTCATTTTATTAAACAAGTCCCTGCTTGCGACCGAGTTTATTCAGCCATGCCTTGCGCACTGATTCTTCATATTTGTGTTTGAGTTAAAGAAATGATTTAAGGGAAAGGATAGCCAGGTGGACGTTTTCGATCAATAATTTATTCTATTTGAATTCGCGAGGAGTGAGGGAGAAGAGAGGGTGGATCAGGTCATAGAAGAGTTGGTGCAAAGCGAGCCAGTAGACATTGGCGTCGATTGGACTGGCTGGTTTAGGAAATTGGGGTATTTCGCGATATTGAAGCTCAAACACAACATTCCAAACTTTGCTCAGAATTAAGTCATTGATTTGAATTTATATTCGGGGGATGTTTGGTTTTAGTTCGTGTTCTAAATCCCTGAAATCCTTGGTTTTTTCTGCTCTGAGTTACCGACCTATCATTTCTAACAGAATGGTATTGACGGTAATACTTTTTTAAGGAGAGATCAATATTTCGATTAATGTCTTTAGAAGTAAAGCAGGAGTCATGACTTTCGCCAAACTCTCAAGATAGTTTTTGAAGGCTATTTCTTGGCTCATCATTCTTTGATGCTATTCTGATTTTAAATAATGATAATGGAAACAGGCCAACAGTATATGTCTTAGTGGAAGTTGCCTGACTGTAAAATAAGACTCGAAAGTAAACAGAGCCCACTATTTTTGTCGGAAAGGCTTGCATTGAGCAGAATCATTCACTCGAACACACAGGTCACCATTGAGCTGTTCACTTCTCACACCATCCATACGATTATCACTTGCCCAAAGTAGTGCGTTATTAGTGAGAGTGAGGTCTTGATAGCCGAGAGAGCAAAAAACTTCATGTCGTTTATTCTGCTCCTCCTTCTCCTCTCCTTTAGAATCGAGCCTTCTTTCCCCAACAACCTTCATATCTCCAAACTGTGCTGAGGTAGGGACAAATACAGGCTATCTACTAAAGTAAACCTTATCGACATTGCGTAATGTAAGAAACCATCCGCATCTCGTGACAATTCCTAGTTATTGTTCGCTATTTACCAAGCCTGACAGATATATTGATTGTATCTCCAAATTACTTGGCCATTCATTATAGTGATTCTTCATTCGACGGGTCACTTCTCCTTCGGTTATTTTACCGAGATGACTGATAGTGAATGCGTCGTGGTGGTATGTTTCGATGTAGGTCGTCTTTATGATTGGTTGAGAGAAGTCATCCATAAGATAGTCAATTTTGTTATGGAGCCAACCCTTCTGCTTAATTTCCCTCACCAGCAAGTAAATTCGATCTTTTGTCATTAGCATTTGGGCTACCTCGCGGACGGTTCCACTTAGAAGCGTTGTTGGTAGTAGTTTACGATAGAGAGGCACTTCCACTTTTCGTACTCTTTGCTCGACACCAAAGTGCACATGCTGCACGCAATTCCCATCGCTGGCAATCAACAATTGGTCCTCTCCAATGAACTGTACTCTCTGAATCATCAAAGAGTAGTCCATGACATATCTCATACCGCTATGACTCAATTTTAGTGAAAAACGATCTAGACAATAAAGGGAAACGTAGTTTTGGCAGGCTATGGCTACTACATATCCACTCTTTATGCGGGATGACAAGCAGCTTCCTCGAAGTTGACTCACAGATAAGCTAATAATCTATGACTACAATACAGTCTCTTCACTTCGAACATCGCCTACGACCCAGAAGAGAACTCTTCGCTCGATAAAGATCCAGTTAACTTCAGAGTAAGCTCCAACTCCTCGGTTTCCTTGGAGCTTTAGCTTCTCGACTTCTTCGAGGGCGAGTCGAACACTTAAAGGGTAATTATAGCTGAGTATCAGCAAAGGGGTCATTAAATGTGTTTTATCTTTGGATCTTGGTGGCGGTACTTCTAGCAATCGACTTGGTACCATTAATGTTTGCATGCTTTAATTTTTCTTCATTGTCTGATTATTTTTAGGAGCAACAACCGTAATAGTTTGAGATTGCCCCTGAGGAACCTGACAACGTTTAAGACTGGGTTTAAACATGAGAATTATAATAATAGTTGAACCTGTTTGTGTTCAAAATGCGAATTTATCATAATTTGTATGTGTGCATTTATGTATCACTGAATCAGGAGCTCCTCTTTTCGGCTTTGGCGAAGGCTTGCTTCAACTTCAAAGCCAGTTATATTTCGTCTTGTTCGCCTTTCCAGTAAGTCCGGGTCATTTTAAACAGATTATCATCTTAATTTGTTAGTTTGCGCAGATAGAACTATTTTTCATACTTTGAAATCAATCCCTCTTTCTACATCTCCTGGAATAAATTGCGATTTTGCTCAAATCGATTCTTTTTTCCACTGGATTGGCTGTTGGTGAGAGGTTTATCTGACTGATGCCGGGGTGATTGCCCTTTGCCCTCCCTCTTGTTGATGATTTCTGTTCTGATCACATTGACCAATTCGCTGCGATCAATAGTTTATCCAGTAAAATACCTTTTTACATAAACTTCTGGTCTCTCGAAGAGGAGAGATTTCTTTTTAGCGTATGCCTTATCGGATAAAATTCCGTCTTAGAGAAGCTCGTCAAGGGCCTATAGAATCATTCCTTGCTTGCAACTGAGATCAAGCACAGGAGGACCTTTGTCATTATTATTTGCACTCCGCTGCTTTGACAAATATTACGCAGCTGCAAAGATGAACTTCTACCACGAAGGACCTATCTCGCACTCCAATAGCAAAGAGCCGTCACTCCAAACTTAAAACCATTTGCCTTATCCATGAGCAAGATAATATTCAAAAGGTACACTGCTCACTGATTCGCCTTCTGCAATGGTAATGATTACAACCAATCCTGCAGTCTTCGTCTTTCTAAAGGTGATGATATCACTCACCCACCCTAGGCATTTTTTTTGTTATACTAAAGCTTGATCACTGGAAGTGCTCTTCTTGCTGCCAAAAGAAACATTGTTTATGGCATCGCGTGTTGTCACAACTCTGAATTTATGGTTGTGCAGAGTACACAAATGGTTACTGGCGTATTGCAAATCATAGAACTTGCCAAAGGGATCAGTTATGCCTAAGATGTCCTCTCGCGTGTTAAAAGTTGTTTGCAGTACTCGTGCGAGGTGAACGGGGGATTGACAGTTTTCAAGGCTGAGCTGTGCGGTGGTGGTACGATAGGTTAATGTAAGAATGTTCATAAATTGGCATTATTACATACGGATCATGCGACTGACGGACTGTCCTATAATTATATCATAATATAAGAGATGGAGCAGAAGGCTAAGTTACTCAAGAAGTATATGGGAGAGGCGAAGATTACTAAGCAACGAATGATGGGAGATGGCTTACGAATTAGGGATAATTAAGTCGAAATTAACGACAGTCTTTCATCGGATCAGGAGAGTGGTTCCGATGGTAAAGGTAGAGCACGGATACGTTCTGATTCGGAGGGAGAGATCGAGTAGAAACAGGTTGTCGATGCAGAATACAAGAAGAGTAAACGGGTCACTAAGGGTATTCGTAAAGCATTAGGCCTGCGTAAGGGAGAAGATGCTGATTAGTTCTTATAAGCGGTGAAGATTGAAGGAGTGGAAATGAAGGAGTTGGAATCGTACCTCAAACACAACAAATAAGGACTGCATATGTAAAAAAAAAGTAAGAAATAACGCAAGGCTGCCAAGCAGCAGCAAAAATAGGGTGTGAAAGAATAGCATCAATAGGAAAGAGAATCTTCTTCTTCTGATTTGGTAATTCCATAGCAGGCTCGCACTATTTATCGCAACAAGGATGGCACTATCAGGGAATTCTCTTAGGCGCAGACGAAAAAGATGAAGCAAGAAGCAGTCATGCAAAGGCTTGGTTAATGGTAGAAGGGTATGAAGAAAAGTTAAAGCTAGCATGAGTAAGAAGTAGCTGATATTTGGGATGATCCTGCTAAAAGATGGGAAGGTGCAATTCATAAGCCGTTCAACTGTGCATATGAGGGCTATGCAAATAGGTTTAACATAAAGCCAGGTTTTAGATGGGATGGAGTGGTCAGAGGAAACGGTTTTGAAACGCAATACTTGCAATCAATAAACATGCGTAAGGCCCAACAAAACAAAGAGATTCGTGATTATTTAAAAGACATATGAATAAGTTTATTTCCGATCCATGCAATGGTAATTCATCCTCATTTAGTTTTAGCGAATGATATTTAAATTAAAAATATCGATTGATCATTAGATCTACCCATGTTAAATAGCTGAGATAGTTTTACGATGCAATCAAGCAGTCTTTGAGGATATAAATATTAATGTTGTTGATGACTATCCTCATTTTATTTAATATTTCAAAGTCCAATGACCGAAATCAGAGGCACCATCAAATCCATGCTCGAGAAGGGTCAAGATCCAAAGGACTACATGATTTAAATCTGCCGACCTACGTGCATTTCCTTCCAGCAAAAACTACAGCGCTGCGAAAAAGCCCTTCAGAATATGACTCATGCTGATCCTGAATTATCATGCATGTATCCTCTTCGTGATTGGGTGACTTGTGTCGACGGTTGTGTAATTTATTAATTGAGCATAGGTGCAGCCTAAAATTCACGCGGAGTTAGTGGGAAATTAATCGGGTTTCCTATCCTGATTCATATATAAAAAGCGATCATCAGTATATCAAATAAAATTATCAGACATCCTAATGATGGTTCTTCTCGAAAGGAGTTGCTCATCAATATTAATCATGTCTTTATTTGTTTGAGTTGATTTTGTAATTATATTTGAAACTTATGGCGGAGGTAAAAGAGTCCAAACCCGTTATAAAGGCAAAGGAGATGAGTCCTGATATGGAAACCGAGATTCTGGCCATCGCCAAATACGCCCTTGATAAGATGCATACCATTCAGTAGATAGCCACGCATCTCAAGGATGAACTCAATCGCAAATACAATGGAGACTGGCACGTCTTTGTCGGCAGAAATTTTGGATCATACGTCACCTACTAAGCCAATCATTACATTTACTTCTATATGGGACAGTATGGATTTCTTGTGTTCAAAACAGTTAAAAATGGGTGATCATTGATTCATACATATCATCAATGTTTTTATCTCAGCCATCGATTACTCATCACAAAGCATCAATGTATTAACAAACATTCCTTGATTATAGGAAAATAATTTTAACTTTTTTAGCCTTCATATATTTTAATACTCTAAAAATTGTAGCCACAATCAATACAAATCAATAAATGATGCATGCCTCGTTGCCACAACACGCCATTTGTTCATGTCTATTGAAAAATTACTCGTTTTCCTCGACTGAAAAGTATTCGCTTTCATTCAGTTCATTAACAAAGGATTTACTGATTTCATTTAAATTAACTGCAAAGTGAACAATGTCCTATCTATTTCCTCCGTACTTTTTCTATAGCACATCCTCATCAATGAACTCCTTGAGGACTCCTTAGTCTATTTCTTACTTTGTGTGAAACTTTATTTTCTTGGCAGTTTATTAGCATAAAAAACCTTACATTCGATTGTAAAGCCATCTGGTCGGGGTGGTGCAGTTGATTAGCTTCAAAGATTATAGCCGCATCGAGTAGACGTCTGAAATAACTTTAACAATAGATCCTAAGGAGCCCAGAGGCAATGCAAGAAATTTGTCGTCAAGATCCAAGATATAATCATAAGTCTATATGTAGCCAGGGAGAAACTGTTACTTTATGACTCTATTGTTAATTTTGTTGAGAGCTTGATAGTAGTTATTGATTGTGAAGCTGTCTAAATCCAATTGGCCTAAATTCATTATGATAAACGGTCGACCAAACTTAGTTTTTCCATAACTGTAGATAAACCCATTCCGTATTACCTGTTACGTTTACATGGTTATGCATTGAATCTCGGGGTTATGAAACCATTCGTAGTGATTTGTCAGTTTCTACAGGCAGGCCTCCATTTAAAGATTGCTAGCGTACCAATACCGTAGTAAAGTTTGCTATTCCTCAATTTCAATGTCTTTTTATTGTTTTAAAGACGCTCTAACCTCATTAATCCACTTTTTTTCCTCTTTAGTGAACTCGACATTGTAATAGACTTTGCGTTTTCGTATCCCTTTCGACATGAAAAACATGTCTTCTTCTAAATCAGTATCTTCTTACCTTTCAAAGTAGTTACAGGAGCCGTTACTTTTTTTATCATCTTTTGCTACTTCATAATTGAGAATAAATTTATAGAATAGTACTGTTTATCTATTTTTACCGTCAATTTTCATAAAAATAAATTATTGTTACGATTGAATCGAAAATAAATTTAGTAACAACAGAATAATCAAATTCTGAATGTTATTATGGACCATAAAGATCATGACAATTATTTAATTTACTCACAGTTGATAAACTTTCGAGCGAGTAAAATTAGAGCAAGAACATTTGAATCAGAGAAATCTAGTAAATATTGTTAAGGGGTATTAACTAACCTTGATTGGTGAAATATATCTCAAATGAAAATATAATAATGCATTACGTTACTTTTGGGAAAGACGCCCTACGAATCAACAGCTCAACCAATCCAACCATTTCTCTCTCTATAAGCTATTAACAACACAATATCGTAGCAATCGTCTAATGCAGAGCGAAGTAGTACCATCTCCACTCCAAAATACCAAAGGCTTCTATTCCCTAATCGGATTAAAGCACATCTAAAATCAGGTCTTTCTGCTGGTGGGAGACAAGGTTGAAGAAATTACCTCTATTGGTCTGAGCAAGATCTACTAAATAAAAAATACGAGATGGATTGCCGTCGCTCCTTTAGAATAGCAATAGAATCGTATCAAGCTCTACGAAGAGGATCTATAGAACTTATCAACAATTTTCTAGAATGGCAACCACTATTACTCTGAAACATATGATCTGTCAGCACCTTTTCTATTGAACAAAATCCAGAAACCAGATCAGTCAACAAGGGAGTACTATGATCAATTTATATGGAATCACAATCTCTCCAAAATGGATGGAGAGCAGAATCAGAATGAGGTAATCCTATTTCAAAAATGGTGTTGTCGGATCATACAAGGATACGTTCAGGAATATTCAGGTCCTTTTTGTAATGGAGGAATCGTCCGATATTTCGTCATCTCCAGGAAGTCATATAAAAAAGCAGGAACTCGCTTCTATGCTCGGGGAATTGACGACGATGGTAACGTGGCTAATTTTGTATAAAGTTAGCAAATAGCCATTGTAGATGATTTCATATTTACTCACCTCCAAATAAGGGGCAGGTAGCAGATAAGTTATATAGTGTTCCAGCATTCTTTTCGCAGGTTGGAATCAACGGTATATCCGGCTAGACGATCATCTAACGAACGTTATAACTCACAAAATGTGCTTTCGATCGTCATTTCAAAAAACTGAGGCAGATCTATGGAACTATCGTGGCAATTAATCTTCTAAGCCTCAAAAAATAGGAGGAGAAATCCCTCACCAATTTTTTTGAAGATATGATTAATGATTACATCAAAGAAGTGGCCACCATAAAATATAAATTCTTTGACTTTCATCAGGAATGCAAAAATGATAACTTCTCCAACACTTAGAATCTAATGGAGTAAGTTCAGTAGTAAATTACGGGGATGATGTTTAATTGTTATAAAGTGTCGGAGGGATAATTTTTATGCCAACAGAAAGGAGTATTTAGGACCAATTGCTTAGATTGTCTTGATAGGACCAACTATGTCCAGTCTCGTCTAGCTTTGAGAAATTTGAAACTGTTTTTGACTCGATTTGGAGATGGCCACACCATAAAACTTGTGTTGGATAAACAACTGTTGGATTTACCTATCAATGAAATGTATCCAATTTTAAAGGGGTTCAATGGTTCGTGGGCTGATAATGGTTAAGCCTTATCTCTGCTATATACCGGGATTGGCTCGACTCATACTGAGTAGATATTGTTTTATTTAGCATTACGCGAACAGGAGAAAGAAATCTTCTAGGTACAGTAAACCACAAATTTAAATCGCTCAGACGTTTCTACGCTCAGTTCAGCGACCATAAAAAGCACAAAGCCATAACAAATCTAGTATCTTCGAGATCATCTAGATTCTCTGAATCCGTTTATAGTAGTTTCCAAACTGCCTTACTCTTTTCATTCATAATCTCATAGAATCAGTAATAAGTCCTCAATAACATGAAAGATCAGATAGAAAAAGCAGACTGCAAACTAATAGTTTGTTTTGTCTACCAATAATTTGAAAACGGTCTGTGGACCAAAATTAAATAGGTCTTTACATCTTATAAGGATCAACTCTAAAAATGGGAGGGAGCCATCACTAATTTAGCCACCAACTGGAAATATTTAAAAATCGCTTCGCTGATTGACAAACACAGTTGGATGGGGGTGTTCTGCCTTGAATAGGCCAGCGATCGACTAAGTGAAATCAAAAGTGAAAATTTAACAAAATAAATAAGCTATGGAGATGTTTTACTCGTCAAATTGAAACTTCAAGATTCATCGTTTATATTTGCAGGCATCAACTGTCCCAACTTCGATTAGTTTCTAACCTCCTTCGATGAGATTCATTAAAAAGGATTTCAGATCAGTAAACTCGGACTCTTTGAATCCGCATCTTTTTTATAATTAAACTACCGAGTTGTTTTAGGCAACACTGGAAGTAAAATCTTACTAAACTCTACCTAATTTAGCAACATCTAATCAGAATTGAAAAAGTCCTAAGCTAGAAAAGATAAATCTCAGTCAATCAAAGCTCTCACCAAAATTCTGGAATCTGATCAGTTGTCAATGTAGTCTTTCCGTAACCAAACCAAATTCTTAAAAGAATACAGTGAGGGTTCACTTGACTTCATTCCTGCCTAAAATAGAATGCTTTTTTGGAACGAATAGACCGTTATTCTAAAAATCCGTGATTATCTTAAAATCGGGCAAAAGAGTATTGGAGCCACTCTTGATTATGAAATCAGTAGAGGATCGAGCATTGAGTGATCCTTTCGAAATGATAACTTCATATAAATGATAAAAATAATGAAATGTCGAATTTATTATCACTGAAGTGTGGACTGGGGCGTTCTCTTTTTGTTTCGAAGCGAAACAATGAAGAGAATGATCATAGCGGTGAGCATCATAACTGATCCAGGATTGAGGCTATTAACTAAATCAAAAGGGGATTACATGTGGACTGAGATTGTGAAAATTGACCGTCTGAATTTAAACTGGTAGTGTGGGTGCTAGTCATGCGGCCCATAACACTGCGAGCGTAAACGCATTGATCACTCATGTAATTCTTAAATTTATTATATCGAGGTATCATCATTTCACACGTAAATGGCTAATAAATTAGCAGTAATGTAATTTCAGTCTTGCAAAGCTATTACCCTCAATTTTTTGTAGGATAGTTTGCATTGACTCATCTTTATTTTACGATTTATTTCTATTTGCTTGTATTTCAAGGTGGCTTCTATATATTGAAAGTTCAACCAATTTATAGGAGCATGTTTAATACTTTAAAATTAATTATCATGCTTATCAATCGAGTCAAAAACATCACAAATGCGGTCTTCAAGATATGCAAATGTAATTAACATGCAGCCAGTGGTATCAAATAACTTAAATTTGGCAGCAGGCTGAGGTTCTGCTTTTCGAAGTGGGAAAAGGAAGACATTTTGAAACAATTAGAGTAGGATATTTTGGAGTCAACAACTAAAATAATGCCTGAACATCAAGCAAATCTTGATTATTTCACTAAGAATCATTGGAAGATAGATTACAATTAAACTGAAAAGTTGTATGTATATGGGAAAGTTGATGATGACTATGAAGTCAAAGTATTAACTAAGGTCAAATACAATCCTCCGAATGAATTGCCCGATTAGAGTAAGAAAAAATAGGCAGAATAATTTCAGTCAAAATCATTAAATTATTCTGAGGCTAATATATTCATTAAAAAGAAAGGGTCTGATAAATGGCTTGCTGCTCAAATGGGCGTTTTTGAAGGCTTTGTATAAGTCGTAAGTATATTCTTCACCCATTCCGAGCCTTGCCTAAAAAAGCAAATAGATGAATACCATGGCCCCGAGCTATCAACTATTCCTCAGGAATTGAGATCAATAATAAGCGATATCTTGATTGATGTTGGTTTACCGACCCATATGATAATGAACATGGTGATTAATTCATCGAATCAAGTAGACAAATTGGACGTGCAATGGTTGAAAGATATCAAAGATTTATGGATCTGATATATGTAATTTATATGCATCAAATTGGCGAAGGTATGATGCCACCGTATCAAACCATCACTAAATAATTATCATTATAAATAATTTCAAATTTACATCCTTGCTATTTTTCCTCACCTTGTTAAAAATTTAATCCGTTATTTTAACTTTTATATTTTCGTATTTATTTTATAGTAAATATGGTTTCAAGAGAACACTTGTTTGTTGCTTAAGCAGAAAGAGGCCTGCTAATTACTTAATTAATTTCATCAAATTGTTTTATTTTCAAATACTGAAGGGTGGAAGTTTATTTATAATATAGAATATGCTTGTATAATAAAGAAGATTTAACCCAAATCACAATGACGCCATCATTAAACTCATTAAACAGAAAATGGCTCCTTTGCAACGATCTAGGAAGTCACATGTTAACATTCAAAAGCATCTTTTTAAGCATGATGCAAAAGTTTAAAACAAATCAGTGCACATTACAACCAATCGTCTCTCACTGCCCTACATCTTCTCCTCTCCTTAAGTCACTGCTCCTGATGAAAATAATACAGGGAAAAGCGGAATTCTCGAAAAAGCCAAATAGTATCTCTTAAAAAAGAAAATAACTCATCATTTGCCAGATGTGAGAATAGAATTGGGCCAATATTTATAAATTTTCAAAAGGACAGCAGAAGAGATGGGGACAGAGAAACAACCATCCATTTAACTTAATTATTTTTAGTTTTAACCGCCGGAGAAAGTCTACACAAAAAATGCAAGTACGGATCACATTGAGCTTAGTGACGACCAAATGAGTATGCTCAATGCAAAATTTCGTAAAAGACTAAACCACAAAAAGATGATATAAATCTTTAGACGATGAGGCAACAAAGTTTGATTTGGCGATTTATGTTACTTGAAATTTATAATATTTTTGATTATTAACAATCAAATTTAATAATGTTTTATGAATAAATTTTGTTTGGTGCCTCATCCATAGTTTATAGTTGAAAATCTTAGTGTCTGATCCTAAGATTAAATTTATAAATATATTATATTTAGTTTGCAATAAATTAATTATGTTAAAAATTAACTATATTTTGAATCAAGACATTGATTAGATAAATTATACGTCGGGAGATATTACTTCATCAGGGGAGTCGATGATTGATGGTGTTTCGATAGGAGATATCTATGTTTTTTTATCTTAAATCGGGTCGGTTTCGCCGCAAGATTCCTCAGTCAATTGTGTTTATGTTCTTTCTTAATTCTATTTAGTTTATTTGTCCTCAGTCAGTTTTGCAACATTTTCTACATTCATCTACTTATTATGATTTTAAACGATTTAAGAACTGGCCTTATTCCTCTTGAAAAAAGTAAAAGACTCTTCGTTGGGAAAAGAATATTCCAGTAATGGGTAGCCACATTAAACCGTTATGTAATCATAGTATCTCTTACAATTTTACGCTGTGTATCCATGAAATAAAGTTTGCAGAGTCTAACTCTTCTAACTTTTCCTCACCAATCGATATTTGTTATAGTAAGTATCGATTAGCATCAACAGCTTTCTCACATGGATATTTTTCACGTTTTTATTGTTTTTTATTAGGTTTGCCATCTTGTACACCTACACCTATAACTCTTATTTTTGTTCAGCTAAAATACTATAGATTTCAATGGGAGCGATCACGTTCTATGAAGTATTGCCTTTTTATAAGAGTTGTTCTTCACGAAGAAGTATTGCCTATAAAAGAGCTATACTTGCCTGGAATATGAGTCCAAAATTTGTTTATTAGCAGATCAGTGACTAAATTAACGCAAAGTTACGATTAAAGCATTTAAGGCTAATATTTTTGAGTTTAGTTAGAATTTAGCATAGAATTCATAAAAATTTTTAAGTCGGCACATGGTGCGAAGAGTTTCCATATATTGCAAAGTCATCAGTCTGGCAGTGGATTTATCGAATTACAAAAACTATTCCAAGTGTATTGACAGATGTAAAAATTTGCAAAAGGATGAGAATAATTCATCAATTTTATAAGATATGATGGGTCTGCATTGTAGAGGTTAGTCTTCATTAACATACTCTAATTGTATTCTATTTATAACGATATTCAAATAATTAAGAGAATTATTCAGACTATATAACTGAGCTAAAGATTTAGTCTATGCTGTTAAGGCTTTCACGATGATGTTCAAGTGGTAACCAATTTCTGACTTAGACACCATTAGATTGCATATATAAGGCACATTGTCATTGGGCTAGTTTTCTCCCCTACGTCGGATAAAGTTAAGCACCTATTCGAAACAATAGAAGATTAAGGAAGTTGGCTCTTCGCTTATTTATTCATGAACTTTGGTCAGCAAAGATGAGATTATTGTGATTTTAAACTCATTAACAATGTCTGAGGAATAGTACTCCGATGAAAAAGTGAGGAATTTAGAGAATAAATGAGCCATTGATGGATACAATGACAGACTAATCAATTTCTAAAACACAGACACATGTTTTTTGAGATATTTTGCGAATGATTCAATATACTTCCAATTGGTAAGGAGCACCAGTACTTTGCCTATATAATTTATGCAGGTTTAGTCCAAGTACGGTTCGTTGAAATAGTTAACTACTTTATCCAAATATTTATAATGACGACAAATTTAGCCTTTGTCCGTCTTTTCGTTAGGCTTCTCACAGAATTGGGTCCACATGATTAACTCGGCAACTTAACTCCTATCGGATGTTAATATGTCATTGCATATAAATGCCATTTTTTTCATACCAGCGTTGCTGCTTTCGTGCATGGGACATTTTAGTCCCAGAATGATCAATCTATCCGTGAATTACTCTCGACTTTTGCAATAATTGATGAATATTTCCAAATCGCCCTTGATCATGTTATGAATATTTTTTATGGAAAGCACCTCCTCGAGGATGAGGTCATCCGTTTGCAGAATCTGCTCAAGAGTTAGTGAATCAAACTATTGTTCCATTTCGTCATTTAGAATCATTTTAAAATAATAATATAGCATCATGCAGTTATTTCAGTCAGCTTGCCCAAATTTACAACTTACAATCACTCTATTTTATTCTTATCCCAAAATTTCAAATTTCGCTCATGAACTATAAATTTTAATTTACCAACATTATTAAAGATATAGATTGACAAAATTTATTTTTTAAGACCTTAGCATTATTTACATCGTATTTTTTTTTATCAAGGATGAGACTATGATTTCTAAGCAAAAGACACAATCTATATCCTTTTTACATTGTTTTTGAAAAACTTTCATCGAGAGTTAATTATTTATTTATATTTGAGTGGAGCTTCAGAAAGAGATTACAAATGGACAGACCTCTTCTTTGCAAGCAGATAAAACTCTTTAGGAGCAAGAAAGATACGGCAATAGACTGGAGTAATGGTTCAAGCAATGATTGAGTCAAATAGTATAAATTACAAAATAATCTGAGATGAAAACAACGCCAGGCACCACAAAATAATGTGGAACTTTTTTAAGGAAAATGCTCACATCTCAAACCAACACCCTAATTTAGAATGATCGCAAAAACTTTGTATTATTTTACCATTTATAATTTCAAGATAAGTTTATGCACAGGTAAGTCTAGGTGGTAGGAAGTCAAGAGTTGGCAGGGGGACTTCAGGGTTATTTCTTGGGTAAAAATGATCAGGGAGGGGATCAGCAATCATCAACGCCCATAATTGTCAAGGAAGAATCGCTGAAATAGGACTCTAGTGTGTCCAACAACCCCGCCCAAAACATTATCATTCCTCCTGAACAAGCCTCTTCCTTTTTCTAACAGAAATTCCCATCATTGCCCTCAGGCATGCTGTCTAAAGATGATTAATAAAATGAGCCTAAAACTTAACTCCAAAAAAAGTAAAGTTGTTAATAAATAAATTAAAAGTTTAATCCATGCGAATAAAAACTAATGAATGATAAAATATCAAATTAGGATATAAGCAAGAGGGATCTTTAAAATATTTCGGAAAACAATCAGATCTAAGTGAAAAAATATAAAAAAAGGAAAAATCAGAAGAGGTACTTCTATGATTAAGATGACCTCTCGGATGTGGTTGAGACATTTAAATTTCCGTTTCTGAATTAATATATCCGATAGCATAGTGATTAATATCTTAAGACTCTTGATATAATTGAGAAAACAAGATAACAACTCGGAAAAACCATCAACGACACCTTTATCAATTGCGACGTTAGATACTTCAACTGGAACCTCTTTATTGATGAAGTTGGTAAATTTGATGTCACTATCATTGACCCTCCCTGGAGAATCAAAGGAGCTCAGCAAAATGATAGTCAGTTTATGTTTTCAAACTGCAAATTTTCACTTGAATACAACACTATGGCTAACAGTGAAATCGGGAGAATACCTCTTCATCTACTCTCTGATTAAGGGTTCATATTTGTGTGGATTCTTAACAGTCAACTTGATGCTTCTGTGGAAATCATGGAAGGATGGGGATATGAACTGATTTAATAAATAGTATGGGTGAAACTTAAAGATGAGAAGATTAACCTTACCCATGGATATTATTTTATGCACTCCTATGAAGTTTGCCTAGTAGGCTATAAATGCAAAAAAAATGTCGATGCAGCCAAAAAAATTAAAATGAGGCAGAAAATCAGTTGGAACACTATATTTTCTTAGGTGAGATAGAAATCTCAAAAACCAGAAGATCTTTATGCGATAATCGACATCATGTTCAAAGGCGGAAAAAAGATATAAATATTTGCAAGAAATCATAACTTAAGGTTTGGACTTTTCAGCATGGGCAATGAATTAGGGGAATCCTACGATAAATGGCTGCTTAAATTGTCTTGCGATAAGTGCAAAAATGTCTTAAAATATGGATAAAAAAGATTTAAATCAAAAATACGACCAAATTATGATCTTTGCTCGAAATGTATTGGCACAGAGGACAGATCTACTTTTTTCGAGTTAGCAAATTCTGTTGACGAAAATGTTAGGCATTAGTATGTCTCATGCAATCATTGTGGGACTTAACCAATTTGGGGTTTGAGATTTCAGTGTATAACCTGCCAAGATTTTGACTTATGTGAAAGTATGCATTCGTTTATTTAGATTGTTACGATAAAAATTTGCATGTCTAACATAATTTTCATTCCTTAGAGCACGAATTCATGTTTCTTTAAGTTCCTGTTTTCGGAAATGGCTTTCATATACACTAATCAAAATGCTCCTCGTGCTATCAAAACCCCATTATCGGTATTTACTTCAGTTGTTCTTTTTGTAAAAACTTTAAATTATGTAATCATCTTTGTAATTTAGGTCAAAAATGTTATTTTGAGAGGCCGCCCGGATCATACTACAACTCTAATAAAAGGCACAAGCCATCTCACCAATTGGAAGTGATATTTGAACCGCAGATCCAGCAAGATAAAATATATGAATGCTTTGGATGTAAGGTTGAGATCCTCGAACATTGTTGGATGTGTGAGAATTGTTATAACTTTTTCTTTTGCGAAAAATGTTACAACTCTCGAACTGAGTTCAAAAGTCTCTATGCCAACACTCATAAAAACTATCATGTTCTAACCAAAATTTTTTGATTTGTATATGTACATGCAATTTCTTTAAATTCGTAGTTTTAACTAAGTTTATGATAGTATACTATATCAGAGCATAATGAGAGATAGAACGTTATATATCGAAATTGTTCAAATTGATAATAATTTTCAATTACACTATAATAAATTTGGTGCAATTAATATGGGAAATTGTGAGAATGAATAGATGATTTATACGACTCATATTCCCGTTTTAGGAAGGTTGGGAGCAGTTGGTGACCTGTAATTGATTAATAATTCAGTCGAGTGATAAATAGTGTCTGGTTGAAAGATTATCAAGGTCTTTACGACTACGAATCTAAGTAAATTCGAAAGCATCTGTACGTGATAAAAAACAACTCTGTGTTTTACACCAGCAATGATGATAAAATCATCAAAGAAACAACAAAAAATAATCATGAGGAGGAAGTAAAAAGCAATAAATTTAGATGTTCAAAAATGCAGCCTTTTAGATTGTTAAGAGAACCAATTATTATAAGATTTTGCCTGTTTATATCGAAAATTAGCATGAGACTATTCAAAGGTTGCTATGGTTGATTGTGCGAACCGTTCCCGGACAAGTAATGCTGTTGCTATATAGAAGTACCCTCTGAAAGAGAAGGACATCCTCAAATTGGGAAAACAAAAGATTAAAGTGAGGTAAATTGTGCATAATGACCCGCATTCTTCCGAATTAATGGATTTTAACTCAATAAAGACTTGTAAGATTATATATGAAGATCTAAAACTGAAGTAAAATTAAGAGTTAGCTCCTGTTACAAGCAAAGAAGATGTGGCAGCCCACGAAGTTCTTTCTCTAGCCACTGAAAATGAGCAAATTTGCAGGATTTGCTTGGAGCCCGGATAATTCACAAATCCTTTAATTTGTCCATGCAAGTGTTCAGGTTCAGTTCGATACATTCATCTGAAGTGTCTTCGAATTTGGCTAGGAAAGCGGTTAAACGTTATAAAATCCAAAAATTTCATAACAATAAAGTGGACTCCTCTGACTTGTGAAATGTGCAAAACACACTACAAGTACCGTATCTACCTCGACAATAAAAAATATTATACGGTATAAATTCCAAAGCCAGGAAAGCCCTATGTGGTGTTATAAATAATGAAGAAGAATGCTGAGTATTCGAAAATATTCTATTTTATCACTCTCTCCGAAACAAGTAAAGTTTCCCTTGGTCGAAAGAAGGAAATTGATATAAAGATATCTGATGATATTTCTGTGTCTCGCCATCATGCTAATCTAATCTATGATTTCGAAAACAAACAGTTCTTTCTTGAGGATAACAAATCAAAATTTGGAACATTGGTTTTAATCAAACGAAATTTATTAATTAATCCATTTCAACGAGGAATTAGCTTTCAACTTGGAGGGGAGGTGTTCACTTTTGATACTTCCAGAAATTAGGGGTCTATACCTGACTATTACGATTAAGATTAATATTTGAATGTAATGGAGCGAGGTGATAAAGTTTAGGAATCAGAAAGTTAATAAAACAACGATGAGGAGTATTAAGATGATGTCAAATAGGAAGAGGTTCCCACAGCAGCAATCATCAATAACAACAACATCGATTCTCATCCTAATAATACAAGCCTTCTGAATATAAACTCCAACAATAGCATCAATATTGACAATAATGTTGAGGTTGGCAACATATAGTTACCAATCAGAGGAGAGGCTGTAAGTTCAGGGCATATAGGAATGGATATTTGAGTATGATTGTAATAAATTTGAAAGATGAATAAATATTTATTAATCATTAACTTAAGACTTAAATTTCAGTTGTATGAATCAGAAAGTTTAAATATAGGCAATTATATCCAAATCTGTTTCTTCTATAAAGGAATCTTCAATGCGTTCAAAGATACTACAACTCTAATCCATTTATCCTTTATTGTTTTTTGAGGATTTTGTTACCTGAAAATCACTTTCCTTCAAGTCATCATCCCATTACTTCATCATAGTTTACGCCTGCTCCAACGCACTCCGCGTATTTTGATATTATGTAAACAATTATCCCATTTTCTTCGTGCTTCTATGCTTAAACACAAGGCATTTCTCTGAATCATTGATAATTTTTATGTCAACTCTGGTGCTGTTTTGTATTTCCAATACTTCTTCCTTTTAAAATATTTTGAGCTCCTCTAATTTAGAGATAAACTCCTTCCTCTCTCGATGCAAGTATTAAACGAATTTAAAGTATTTCAGAATGGTCATATCACCAAAAAATTGTTCCATGAGCTTCCTATAACTTTTAAAATTAGAATAATCAATTTCGACTTGCAAAAGACCGATTGATAACTCCAACCTAGTTTAAAATTAACGGTTTACTTTGTCTTATTACGAACAATAAAGTAAACTATTCTTTACAAGAATTACACGGTCACATTTATCGCTTTATATCAGTTCTATATGAAAACCTAAATATTTAACGGCTCTTTACAATTGCTCAGAGACAAGAAATTTGCGAAATAGGTTAGAGAGGATTAAATTAATTTATGATAAGGTGAGAAAGGCAGGAAACAGGATGATTATCCTTGCAAGGTCATCCAATTCAAAGTATTCTGTGCTCTTTTTACAGAACTGAATAATTTTACACACCTATTTTTCGCATAGAGATGATATGACTATCTTATCAAAATATTACAATCGAATGCAGTTACCTCCAATCAAGACTACTTCATGAATTTATTAACTCTCGTAGTGGCATCTTGTTAGTTCCATATTGTTCTACTCGCGAAGTACGCCAAACATAATTTTGGTTTCAGGAAATTAATTGATTGACTTCAAGACTATCTTTAGGTCTGAAAGCGTCTTGGATGTTATCACGAGATTAAGAGAAGGCTACTGAGACTTTGTTTTGGTTTTACGGATGTATCTATTGGGGTTTAGCACGTAATTGAGAGCATTTAGCTAATCTATCTTCAGTTTTTTTATTTTAAAGGAAAGGACCATTTCTTCCGATTTACGATTAAAAAGATACAGAATTTTACTTCCAGATTATTCCTGCCATAAATCCCGCTTATTTTTATAATTTTATAGTTCCTCATAGCTGCCAATCCTGTCTAAACTTTTCGCAAAAGTTCTAGGCTCAAGTATAGGCTGTTATTTTCTATCTTCTTTTTCATCTTTGTATGAACTTTTAAAGTTACTCTCGATTCCACTCATGGATTTTAGATACATTTTAACCAGTTAAGGTTGTTACTTTGAAGAAACCTCTGCATTATCATTCTCCGAGCCAATGTTCATGACTAAACTGTCTTTGATAATGGCTTCTTCATTCTCGATAAGTTTCTGCTTGATGGTTGACTTGCGATTGATTTCCTCATGTTAAATGTCTGCTGGACAACAGCAAAAAAACATACTCAATGTTCTATTGTTATTATAATTATTTTCTCAATGATACAACACAAAAAGCACAAATTTGTATACCTTTAGGAAATAAGTTGAATCAACTTGAATAATATTGTTTTAATTGCTAGTTTTGTCTTATGATAATTCAGTCAAATCATTCTCAAATTTATTCCTATCCTTCCTAAATTATCGATTAAATACTGGAATTTGTATCTCGTCGGTGTAGTCGTCAATGTCATCGGCTTCTTACTCTTCTTCTTACTCCTACTATTCTTAGCGCAGTTATAAAGTTCCGAGAGCTCCAGTTAAATCTTGAGAAAGGATGTTTTTGAATTATTATTCAATCATGGCCTATTCCTGTTCGAGGGTTTACTGAATAGTCGTGTAAATACCTCGTCATTAGGATCGATAGGAGGCAACCATGCCGAATTGGGAGGGTGTGGTAGAAAATTAAAATTCATAACTTTTAAATATATACCTTCTTTCAAATTAACTACATATTAATAGGGTGAATACAAACTGATTGAATTATAAATTGCTAATTGTTGTGCCATTATTTATTTGGATTTATGTTTTGTCTGACAAATAAACAGAGAGAATATTTTTGTGCGGATATAAATTCCATCATGAATTATCATGTCTTGACTAGAGATATGATCATTTGTGGTGATGCTGATGCTAATGGTGCCCATGTCCGTGACCATGCTTATGAGGATTATGTCCATGACTCACTTCCAAAACCTTCGATTCTCCTGATCCTGGGGCTGGCTGATGAAGACTAGCCGTGTAATGCTTTCCATCGGGCACACCGGTAAGATGAACAAAGTGGTTTTGCCCCGAAATTTGATGGGAAATGCTGTTAATATAATAGGAAGTATTGTTGGCTCCCAGTTGAATATTAAGTTGTTTAATGTGCTGATTGAGGAAAATATGATCAGCCTCAGTGGCATCGGTGGCTGGTCCAACTCCTCCAATTAGCATTTAATTATAATTCAATATAATATGGATATGTTTATTAATAGATAATTTCACTTATTAATCTCTTACCAATAACTCTATTGATTATGCATCAACATCAAGGTCTTCATATTGAAGTAAAACAAATAAAATCATTGATTAACGATAATAGTTCGCATTTGTTTATGCCTTAACTAATCAATAGCATTTTGTGAGTATAGGCATGCTAAATGATTGATTTTATGTTTGTTTTAACATGATGGCTTATTAACAACAATGATGATGATTGTAATTATCAAGAAGTAGGGTTGTAAGGATCACGTATTGACACCTAGATGATTAAACATTAAAGCGCCACCCGGACCATATATGCTATGGGTGCTACTTGACACAGGGGCTCATGACAGGAGCCCTCATGCTTCGAAAGCAACCTTCAACTTTATATTATAATATAACTTTTAAAAATAATTAAATCGCATGTCCAGAATCACCGAATAACTGTTGAGAAAAAGATCAGAACACAATGAAGGCTGTCTCACCACCCTCTAAGAAGTAACTTGACCTTCAACATAGATTTCTCTTCATCAGCAAGAGTTGACTAAAATATAGAATTTGGATATCCTCTGCCGTCATCTTAAGATACTTTACCTGCAGAATAACATCATCGATAAGATGGAAAACCTTAGTAAACTCAAAGAATTAGAGTATCTCAACATGGCCCTTAATAACATTTCCAAGATAGAGAACATTTAGGGATGTTAGAGCTTGAAAAAAATAGATATGACTGTCAATTTCATCGAAGTTACTGAACTTCATGATAGTGTAAAATGCTTATCGGTATTGCCAAATCTTAAGGAAATCTATCTCACAGGCAATCCTTGCGAAAGTTGGGTTGGCTGCAAAGACTACATTATCGCAAACGTTCCATCTCTTGAAACATACAACGGAGAACTAATAACTCCCTCTCAAAGGATAAAGGCAATCCAAATGCTGCCATCTTTAAAAGCCTCCCTTTTCGAAGCCATATAAAAGCGAAAACTCTAGAAAAAGCAATAATAACATGAGACCAGATAAAGGCAAAAGCTAGAGGAGCATCTTACTGAGTAAGAGAAAAAGAAGTTGAAGGTTGCCTATACGAAAGAGGCACGACGCGAAATGTATGAGAAATTAGCAGAGGATAAATAAAGAAAAGAGAGGGAGAGAAATCCCGAGAGGTTTAAAGTGTAGAAACCATCTGAGATGTACACTAAAAATGGATAAATTCGGCAATGCAACTAAGGAAAATACAAATTTTCGATCAAATAGTACGACGATCCTGACTATTCATTTTTTTAGATAGAAGTTCCCCGTCATTTATAGACGGGTGAACTTGATGTAAATCTTAACCCGAAATGGGTGAGTGTCCGAATAAAAAAGCAGCTGACCCAAATAAAATTCGGATAGGAGATTATAGTGCACGAATCCAAGTCCGAAAGATCGCAAATAACTGGGTAATTGCTTATAAAAATGAAGAAGTTGCACCCTCATTAATTTTTAAGAAAAGCTAAGGATACATAAGCCAAAAAATGTAAGAAATAGGAGGAGGATAAAAAGAGGAAGGAGAAATAAGAAAGAGAACGAGTGATGAGATTGTGTGAGGAATATGAGCGAAAAGCCGAGAAGGAGGACGACTAAATTCCTGATTTGGAGTGAGTTATCCTATCAATTGAAGATATATCAATCATCTTTTTTGTCTTTTAAGGAGATTGCCTTTTCTTGCACTTGGGCGTCCAGAATTGATTTTAGGAAGTATCCGATCATTCCAATAATGAACACGTCCCACAACTTAACGACCAAGGGCTTGTTCTCGCTGAATCTAGAGGGCTCATATAGGATTTTCTTCTGCTCCTCAAGACTGTTTCGTGCGGACTCGGCCAAACTATCACTGAACCATCTGATGCATCCGAGAATAAACTCGAGTGATTCCTTCCTAAAAATGGAAATAACGAAAATCATTTGAATGTGAACCTTAATGATTGCCTTCCCAATAAAAGTGGCTGTGAAAAACGTTTTGAAAGGGATGCGAAAATGTCCGCAGGTTATCCCTGCCAAATCAAAAAGAGGATTGGGTATTGATGCGCAGGATAGAATGGTCCAAAAACCATATTTCTACATATTATCGTAGATTATTATTTTTGCTCTTTCCATAATTGTTGGATTGGGCTTTCTCTTAAGCTGTAAAACCTATTAAATCTCCTCGTTAGAGAGATGATGGATTTTATGCTACTTTTCAATCAATGTTTTCTATGCTGAGTCAATTGCTTGAGGATGTCCTTCGGCTTAATCGCTCATTCGCTTGAGTTATACTCTTGTTTAGGCGGCCTTTGTTACTTAATCTTTACTTTCTTGGCGACGAAATAGGGAGGTAACTCTCCCAACGCAGTGCCTAACCCCCATAAAAAGCTCTATATTTGGACTGCGAATAATATTCCAAACATTCCAATGAGTTCATTGGAAGATGATGCTAAATTTGATGTTTGTTACCTTGGCAGTCCTAAAAATGGTTGAAAGTCCATCTCGATGGAACCATATTAGGCAAATATCCGCAATGAGTAGCAACCAATGCAACTTTGGCAATATGCGGACCCAAATACAAGACAAAAGTATGCAGTCCAGTTCCTAGCCCAATCGATGATGCCACTCCTAAAAGGATCCAATAACCTGCAAAGTAGCAGATATCTTAAATAGTCTAAGTCGAAATCTATCTACTTGCAACGCATCGATGTTGGAAATCATCAACCATATTGCTGTGGCTACTACAATGGGAATCACCCTGCGGACGACGAAGCTTTTGAGCCAAGCAAAGACATCTACGATCAGCAATAGTGTTAGCTATAGATAAGTAGCAGGCGTCTTGAATATAGAAATGGATTCGATCAGTACTCCTTTGTATTTCATGTCACAACTAATGCAGATAAATAATCTGATATCGAATATATCGAAACTCTTGAAAGTTTAAGAAAAATCCCTTATTATCAAATTCGTTGCCCTATTCTAATGAGAAGTATACTATTCAACAATTCATTCTACATCAAATGATTTTGATATATTCCAACAATAAATTCAAACAATATTCTCTGTCAGCTCCGAGCTAATCGATCCACCAGGTTGCGATTGGTTTTGTTAACAGCCTCAAGGGTTCGCATCTGATTCGAATATTATTGCTGTAAAATTTAATGCTATCGTCTATCCTACTCATTGCTATCTTGCCAACTGATGGTCTGGTTCGATACTTACTGTAATTTCTTAAGGTACTGCATCCTTCCTCGATTCTACCTGCCCAGTCCGCGAACGACTTCTCTCAGCTCTTAAATTTATGCTGCTAAAGTAATCACACAAGGTATTTCTCTGAGCCGATTCCTTTCGAATGTTACTTATGACAACATTTGCTATCTTTTTGCTAGCAGTCGATTCAGTTATAATGATTGATTGGACCTCTCACCTTCGCAAGGGCAGCAACCTTGAGAACGGAGCAGGCGAATTATTGCCAATTTTGGAGGCTCAAAGGTATTCATCTCCATTCAGTTTAAATATTATAATGGAAAAGAACTATCATTTAAAGGCTATTCAAATTTTTTGAATTAATTTTTAGTGCTATCCTAGATTATCAAAATGGATCTTCATTCTATGGTTCTTTTTATAATTTTGCAATGACATAGCATTCAGCAATTGGTTTGATGTTTATTTCAAAATGAAGGTGTTAGTTGATTAACCTAGTAAAATAAATATATTATGAGATAGTATGTTTCATGACAGTCGCTATGGCTGAGTGGTTAAGGCAGCAGATTGGAAATCTGTGGGTTATGCCCGCGCAGGTTCAAATCCTGCTGGCGACGTTTTTTATTTCTATCATCAACTCTCAATCATCTGAGCTCTCCCTCGTGTTATTTGATAATTTTCCTTATTAATTCCTGCTCAAATATCAAACTGAAAGATTTAATTAGTTTGTAATTAAATGTCGGCAAACGATTATTTCCCCATCTACGTCGAGACCATCGCGGAAGCATTCCGAAGAGTGAGGAAAATCGGATTTAAAAAATTTGGACAGATCAAAGAGCTTCTTGATACGGTTGAGAGTACTTCTTGCTGACTTAGATTTCTTATCGAAAGAGGTGTACGGTCGAATTGAACCCTCCAACTACCTTCTCGTCATGATAATCGTCCTCGGCAGCAAAACCCCTAAACTCTATTCGCCCATAATCTCCGCCATCCAGCGACTCTTTTCCTATAACTTCATCAACCCCAATGAAGATCTGGTGGGCAGTCTTAAATTAGTCAAGGAGGAACATCGATAGTTTTTACTGCTGCCTGTGGAGGACTACAGCTCGCGTTCTTTCAAATAGATATACATCTAAACTTTGGTCAGTTTGGGCGAACGCGATGATGGGTTGAATTTGAGTGTGGCTAAATCCTTGAGTCTGATTTGGAGGTTGGACCAGAATTCAATACCGACCACTCTGCTTCCCAAAATCTTTGATTTTTTAATCGACAGCATGGGCGGCAACAAACTGGAAGAGGAGGAGAAGATGTTGAAATCAGTCATCTTGGAAATGTTTCGACACTCTCTCTAATCATATCGCGAAGTCTACGACCGCAAGTTTCTTCAAGAAGATAACTCCATCTCCATTAAGGGGGTTTGCAAAAAATACGGACTTGTCTTGGCTGATTCAGTCGCCATCAAACTCGATATCTTCATCAGACGAGGCATCAGTAACTATCAAATTGTTCCCAGCTAAGATTCCTAACAGCCTTTTGAGCTGTGTCTCAGCGAGGAGTCCAATGAGAAAGGCATAACCGCTGGTAAATTTGGATGGTGCACAATTTGCCGAGCGGCCGCTCACTACTACTGTAGGAACACTCGTCTGCCGGTGTGTTCTTTCGAATGCAAGCAAACCCTTGTCAACGAATTTCGTATTAATTTACTAATCCAGAATCACTATAGAAGTTTACAATGTAGGAGCAACGATCAGCAGATGTGTTCGAATCCCACATAAGAGGATTGTTTTCGCTGTTCAGGAAGTATCTGGGACACTCCGATATTAAAAAGAGGATGTGCTTCTCGGAGATATTCGTGCTAATGGCCTCGGAAATTAAAAAAGTAGCCGATAAACTCAGTCCTAAGTCGTATCTATAACTGAGAGGAGTCGTGAGGCAAGTCATGGCCAATATCTACGCCGAAACATAAACATTTATACAGTGCATGGGAGCCCTTAAAAAACTATTGGTTCTAAGAATATTTTTGGATGAGACTTAGATACTACTGAGGATGTTTGCACGTAAACTTGTGTATTTTTTAACTCCGCAGCACGTCAAAGATTAAATCCTTAAATTTATTAGGGATCTCATTAATAATCGAGTGTTATTTGATTCAGCCATTGCCTTGGACTGCTGCCCGGAGCGTTATGATTCGGTGAAAGAGGTGATTGATGCCATGAGACAACTCTATATTGGCATTCCCATCCCCGAATCAATAGCCGTTCCTCCTCTCGAGGACTTAACTTCTAAAAGGTTATCGATGGACGTCGCACTGGTATTACTAAGACACCTGCAGTAAACAGACCGAAAGATGCATCACATCTAATCATAAAAGGCTATCGCATAAAAAACCAAACTAAATGTCGTCCGTGCCCATATTGAACGCTTCAACAAATCGTAAAAGCCTTTGAAGGTAGTTAAAAAGCTAATTGAAGAGGGATTCATGCCCCCTGACCCTGAGCATATTGCCAAATTTATACATGAAAACCTGCGAAGATTGAACCCAACCAACGTAGGAGTGCTAATTGGTGATATTGATGAATTTGCCGGCAAAATCCGTAAATAATACATCGGTCAGATCAAATTTGCAAGAGTCCCGATTGACGAGGGGTTGAGGATACTGCTCAAGCACTTCACTCTTCCCGGAGAATCTCAAGTCGTCGAGAGAATTGTATAAACGTTTGGTATTACTTATTATGAGCAAAACAAGTAAGGAGGAGTGCTGATGAACTCAGATGCCGTATATAGTTTGTCCTACTTGCTGATGATGTTGCAAAGTAATCTTCATAATCCTCAAGTGGTCGATAAGATGACTCTTCCTCAATTTGCTAAGCTTTCTAAGGGTATGAATGGTTCTCCTGATGCGGAATTTCCGCCAGAATTTCTGGAAGCGATCTACATTAGTGTTCAAAAGACACCACTGGGAGTTCATGAGAAGTTGAAATAGATATAAATTACCATTGCATATAATACAAACCCTAAAAAGGCTCAAGAGATCTACCTGAAAGAGCAGTAGAGATAGGCTCTTGAATGTATTTAAAAGCTGGTGGAAGGGCCTTTGAAGTCGTTGCCTTAACTTCATAAATACCCTCTTCCCATCTTCATTGATGAGTTTGTTGGCCAAATAATCGACATGCTTGCTTGGCGAATGAAAGATCTCTAAGACAAAGACAAAGAATAGTTGATCAAATGTTTGTAGTTCATGTAAGGGGCGATTCGGTTGGGTAGTGATAATAACGGAGCATAGCTAGTCGAACGAGGAATATAAAAGATATGGGAGTAGATTCAAAGGTCGACCATCAACAAAAAGTATCTGCTCATGGAAGCCATGTTCGAATGGGTGCGCAAATTTGGAGATAAAATTACAGTGCAGTGGAAAGTTGTTATTTTTCTGATCAGCAAATTCAACAGAAGTAAATCCATACGCAAGGATCAGAATTCCAGCAAGAGCCATGTTTCGATTTGTATTGTATAAAACAAATGCTTTCTCTATGAGTCCTATATCGAGTCATTGATGGCTAAAGCAGCTAAATTCGCAATTCCTAATCTGATTGGATTCCTGAGAGCACTGTTGGCGGTGAGTCGTGATTAAATCAACGATGGTGGTGTTCCTTTCTGCCTGTAAAAGATAAACTAAGTGTTGTAGCTCAATGCCAATCGCAGTTTGGAGATATTGACTATTTTTTGGAGTGAGTTGAGAGAGTACTATACTGAGCTAGGCAAGCATAAAACTGAAAGGATTGCGATGTTTGCTTCTGATTTCTTGAAACAATTGGTAACTAAATTCTTAAAGCGAAAGGATCTCATCAATTTGCAAAGGGAGTACTTGCGTCCTTTCGAGTAGATCTTTATGGGGACCAAGATATTCGCAGTGAAGGAACTAATGATCGGAGGGTTAAACTATTTTGTCAGTAACCACTACCCTCACCTTAAGACTGGGTGGAAGACCATCCTGTCTGTTGTGTGCAATTGTTTTGAGGAGGAGGAACACCAAGTGATTAAGGAGAAGGGGTATGCTATTCTCAAGAGAATTTCAGATAATAATTTCACCATCTTCAACCTCGATGAAAACTATACTGATTTTGTGCAGATCTTAAGCCGATTGGCAAGAGAAAAGGAGGACAGCTACGCCTTGGGATGCCTGCAAATAATCAAGGAAATCATTGAATACTACCACAAGCAGCTTGGCATCAATTTATAAAGAGCCATCGACTCCCCCTAAAATGCCGCACTGGATATCAACTTTTGGCAGACTGTGTTCTTACCCCTCCTCAGCATTATCTTTCCTATTTGCGGAGACAGTCGTACCAATATACAACTTCCTGCAATCTAATCCCTGTTTGATATTCTCGTTCGATATGGTAAATTCTTCAAGTATGAGTTCTGGAAGATGGTTTTGCAGGGAGTGCTCCGTCCGGCCTTTGAGTAAATTACCTACACTTCTCAATCAAAGCCGCTCAAGAAGAACCAACTCTAAAACTGGCTTAAAAACTCTTTTACTCTGCTGTTTAAGTCAATCAACCAGCTGATTGTCCTCTACTATTAAGAATTTCGTTTGTTCCTGTAGGACGTTTTTAAAATTTATGAGAACTGCATCCTCAATCACTCGCTTAAATTGCTTATTATGTTGAGTCTAGATGCTCTCAACGACCTCCTACAAAAGATTGCTCCTAACTTCGAGGAGCACGACTGGTAAACATATTTATTATTTGCTCAAAGTTTACTGAAAAAGACACTTCCCTCCGAAATTGGTTCGATGGAGGCTTGGAACCGAAGCAAGGATTTGCTTTAAAATAACTACTAGGCTAAATGTTTCGCTCTCTTCCTATTCCTCAACAAGTCGCAGTAGATATTCTAGAAATTCCCAGGCAGCGTCACCGAAAACGTATTTCTATTTCTATTCAGATCTACTTGGATATTCTAAAGGAGTTAGATCCCATCTACACCTTTGTCACCAATTTTAACGACAATATCTAACTCAGGGACAGTCTGTGGAAGAACGGATTCTATCAGGATATTAAGATACTGCCTGGACTGATCAAGCATCACTTCGAGGTGCTGCGATTCAGAAGTAAGATATATTTCCAGCTGATCTCTATCCGGCCAACCTATCTCGAAGATTACTTCAAGTAATTCGATTTATACTTAGACATATTTCTTTCATCTTCGAAAAGACCAAAGAACTTCGCAACAAAGAACACGTCAAGGAACCATCAGTCAAAGACTACGAAAGGGAGAGGATTAACGCCAACTATAAGTTTTTACTTCTTGATACCATCCTCGAACAGTTGTTTAGTTTGGGTGCTGAGACTTTCATCAAGGCTAATTTGGGATAAAAGCTGCTGGAGGAGACTCTGGACCTGCTGGGTAATAGAATATATTGTACGCGTTGTCAATTCTGTTAAAACTGTTAGAACAACGCTGAGACCACTCGCCGCCTGAATGAATCTCTGCAGAAGTTGGTCATGATGCTTTTTAAGGCTAAATGATTCTTTTGTATTTGAGCACAATTGTACATTTAGTTGATCCAATCATAATTAAACCAAAACCAAATTATAGTTATGTTCGATGATGTATTTAAATTATTTATTGCAACTATGACCAAATCCAAGATAAACATCCTCCTCATCACCATTGCGTTGCTTTCAATTGCAACAACACTAAGAGTACAAAAATATACTCATGCTTGGAAGGGATATTCTCCAGATTGCGACTCTCAATGCTCGGCAGTAGGAGATATATGCGACATTGGTAAATAAAAAATATGCTGCACTTCGGGACTATGCACTTCGCAATACGGCCTAACGACTTGCAATACGCCCCTGTTAACGTTCGTCTGTACTGCCAACCCAGTTGATTCGCAAATTGCAACTATCATAAATCCGAAAATCTATCCCAATCTCTATAATCCCGTATGATATGACTGGCTCTAAATCACATCAATACATATGAGTCTACAAATATGCCAATTTATTAAGTGATGAATTTTCGCCATCGATATCCTAATCCAAATCTGCATCCTTTGCCTTCATCAGAATCTCCTTGCTCTGAAAGTATTCTATTTTTGTAGTATAATAAAATTAAAAATAACTGAGGCAAGGATGTCATAAAATTATATATTTGTATTGATAATTTGTTGATCAGATTATTATTGTTAAATAAACAGTAGGTATGATATCATCCCTTTGCAGGTACTCCTTCGCTCATGCAAAGCCTAATCCCTTCCAAAAAGTTGCTAGCCAAATTCAAGCAGCTGGCAGAGATCTCACTTACTACAACATTCAAAGTCTCAATGACCCTCGATTGGATAAACTGCCTTTCAGCATTAGAATTCTTTTGGAGAGCGCTGTGAGAAATTGTGATGAGTTCGAAGTCACCTCGAAAGATGTCTAGAAGATCTTAAACTGGGAAAAGTTAGCCAGTCAATCCATTTAAATAGCCTTCAAACCTGCGAGAGTCATCCTTCAGGACTTCACTGGAGTGCCAGCTGTCGTCGATTTGGCAGCCATGAGAGATGCTGTTGCCAGATTAGGAGGAGATCCCAAAAAGATAAACCCACAATGTCCAGTGGATTTGGTCATTGACCACAGTGTCCAAGTCGACAAAGCCAGAATCAAAGACGCCTGGCGAGACAATGAGGAAATTGAGTTCAAGAGAAATTATGAAAGATTTGAGTTCTTGAAGTGGGGATCAACTGCTTTTGACAACTTCTCCATCGTTCCTCCCGGCAGCGGAATTGTCCATCAAGTCAATCTGGAATATTTGGCAAGAGTTGTTCTTGAAAATAACAAACAAATCGTTTATCCTGATTCTGTCGTGGGAACTGACTCCCATACTACCATGATCAATGGTTTGGGCGTTGTTGGATGGGGAGTTGGAGGTATTGAGGCAGAGGCAGTTATGCTTGGCCAACCCATCTCTATGGTGCTACCTGAAGTTATCGGTTTCCGTCTGACTGGCTCTTTAAGAGAGAACATCACTGCTACTGATTTAGTCTTGCAAATAGTGCACACTCTCAGAAAGAGAGGGGTGGTTGGCAAGTTTGTGGAATTCTTTGGCCCAGGAGTAGCTAATCTCAGTCTTGCTGACAGGGCTACCATCGCTAACATGGCTCCTGAATATGGAGCAACTATGGGATATTTCCCACCCGATGCAGAAACCTTGAACTATTTGAGGCTCACTAATAGAAGTGCAGAAAGAATGGAAGTGATCGAGAAAACACTCAAACTGCAAGGTCTTCTCCGAGATTATAAGGCTCAAGATCACGTCAAATTCACTGATGTCCTCGAACTTGACCTGACTTCTGTGGAACCTTGCATTTCCGGACCTAAGAGGCCTCAAGACAGAGTCCCTCTTTCCATCATTAAAAAAGATTTCAACGACTGCATTCCCAATAAATCTGGTTTTAAAGGATTCGGAGTTGCTGCAAACAAAGTCCATTTGTAGCATAAATTTAAATTCAACGGACAGGAACACACTCTCAATCACGGGTCAGTGGTCCTCGCCGCCATAACATCATGCACCAACACCTCCAACCCCGACGTGATGATTGCTGCTGGCCTCGTGGCTAAAAAGGCAATTGAAAAAGGTCTCAAGTACTTAATTACTAATACAGAATTAAAAGTTATATAAAGACAAGTCTTTCTCCAGGCTCAGGAGTCGTGACAAAGTATCTCAATGAATCAGGATTGACTAAATATCTTGACGAGATTGGATTTACTACTGCAGGGTATGGATGCATGACTTGCATCGGAAATAGTGGAGAGTTGCCTGCTGAAGTTGGAGAAGCCATAGTTTCATCTGATGCCGTTGCCTGCGCTGTTCTATCGGGGAATAGGAATTTCTAGGCGAGAGTTCATCCTCTTATTAAGGCCAACTATCTTGCCTCACCACCTTTGGTCGTTGCTTTTGCTCTCGCTGGCCGCATGGATATTGACTTTGAAAAAGAGCCACTTGCTGTTGATAAAAATAATCAACCAGTCTTCCTCAAGGATATTTGGCCATCAAGAACCGAGATTAGCAAAGTCGTTGCCGCCAGTGTGACCCCTGCTATGTTCAAGGAAGTCTATTCAAAGATTTCAAAGGGAACTGACCGTTGGAACAGCTTGAAAATTGAGCCTTCCCTCCAGTACGGATGGAAAGATTCATCAACCTATATTCACAATCCTCCCTTCTTCCAGACTACTGAATTGTCTCTCCCAAAAATCAGTAACATCAACAACGCCTATGTCCTATGCAGTTTTGGAGATTCCATTACCACTGATCACATATCTCCTGCTGGTAATATTGCTAAGAAGTCTCCTGCAGCACGATATCTCCATGATAGACATGTCGAACAGGTCGATTTCAATACCTATGGTGCAAGAAGAGGCAATGATGAGGTAATGGCAAGAGGTACTTTCGCAAACACAAGAATCATCAACAAACTTTCACCTAAAGTTGGACCTCAAACTACCTATGTTCCAACTGGCGAAATCCTTGATATCAGTGATGCTGCCTTCCGATATGGCAAAGAGGGGCATCAGCTTATTATCTTGGCTGGACAATAATACGGCTCAGGATCGTCGCGCGACTGGGCAGCAAAGGGACCCTATCTTTTGGGCATCAAGGCAGTTATTGCCCAATCATTCGAAAGGATCCATAGAAGCAATTTGGCTGGAATGGGCATACTTCCCTTATAGTTTTTGCCAGGGCAGAGCGCTGACAGTTTAGGTATATTTACAATAATTTAGGTTTGACTGGAAAATAGTCATTCAATATCGATATTCGCGAAGGCAATCTTCAGGTAAACGAAATAATCAAGGTGACAACCAACACTGGAAAATCATTCGAAGCGAAGGTTCGTCTTGATACTGACGTCGAGATTGAGTACTTTAAAAACGGTGGCATTTTGCATTACATGTTAAGACGCCTTAGTAAAGCTTGATCCTGTCTTTAACCATATCATTTATCTATGCATTTAATTCAACATTTTAATATTTAATATAAAACGTCATAACAATGCAATACCAATGGCCTTCAACTTCGTAAGCGATAATGTTATCTAGCCTGTTGATAGATTCAAATAAAACATGGGATATATAAAAATGAAATCAGTTGAGTAAATTTCCGAATTCCTCTTCGATTTTTTTCATTTCTTCCTCCTTGTGGCCATCGCTTTCAATATTAGAGAAGAACAACTCGTTTATTTCTTCTCCAATTCCATCCAGAGACTCCCTTGCTTTCTTTTTCTCTCCTTCCCCCTCCTCATCCTCCATCAACAGCTTGTTTTCCTTGTATTCGTTGGAGCTGCCATTTTGACTATTGATTAGCGACACAATCGGATGGCTTTTGTTGGAGGTGGTTCTGTTGGGAAAGTAGTTGTTGCCACTCTTGATTCCTTGTGACTGATTGATCGACAATTTAGTGATGTTGTTAATACTGTTAAAACTTTTAATCTCAAAGTCGCACTCATTGAAATCCACGTTCTTGTCCGATGCGTGATCAGTGTTTCGACTGAGAGTTGTCTTGTTCTTAATCTGCCCCTATTTCTCCGAATTATTCAACTAGGCCACTTGCTTTGAGATATATTTCTGTTTGTTGGACAGACTCTTAAACAGAATATCCTCCTTCCCCGTAGGGTTGGTTTCACATATTTCTCGATTTGACCGATTTTCGATCAGGAGGTTAAGTTCAGGTGCTTTTATGCCATTTCCTGAATATCGGATGGAGTTTCCCTCCTCGGGCAGAAAAATCGATACGTTTTTATGGCTTCCTACGAACTTTTTCTCCTTTGATTTGGGCTTGAACCCTTCAGAATTTTTAGAGAGGAGAATGTCAAATTTCATCAGAAGTTAATCCAAACGTTTTGCCTAGGAGAGATACCCGTAATCGCACTTTAGCCATAGCCTCATAAAAGTAATAATGCTTCTCATCATCATAGCCTCACCATCCTGACTATTTGGGAGGTATATCTTGACTGTGTTTTCAAGAATTTAGGGGTTAATCCACACGAATACCTTCCTTTGCTCATTTAAAAACACCATATTTTCATTGATGATGAAATATCCATAACGGCAGGCGAGTCGTTTGCAGGCCAGAATGACACACCTCGCGTAGCAATAAGCCCGTTCGCTGGAGTTAAGTTATTTGAGTCGCTGGACTGATTAATTTTTCAGGTCATCAGTCCATATCTATTGAACATTGTTTTCAAGTTTGCCAACTATAATTTTGGGCGTGTTCTAGATGTAATTTTCTTATCGCTTGAGGTAGACCTATCGATCTTTGAGAGAATTGATAGGAATTTTATGACAGATTCTGTTGCCTTGCTTCATCAATAAATAT
>Ga0302280_1000396_pt1 | contig 38387 bp, 23 predicted proteins | sample III_Fen_E1_1_FD_198771 | JGI IMG/M metagenome (GOLD analysis project Ga0302280, IMG submission 198771) | Peat permafrost microbial communities from Stordalen Mire near Abisko, Sweden - III_Fen_E1_1 | ecosystem: Environmental > Terrestrial > Soil > Wetlands > Permafrost | place: Sweden: Abisko... | reverse complement strand
GAGGGCTCCGGAACATGCTTAGAAAAAAATCCTTATTGGTATATATTGTTTAATAAAGAATGCGATAAAGCACTTGAGCGTGATGATTTTTTAGATTCCCTTAAGGATGATGCAATAAAAGAAAGTTGGTCAGTTCAAACAGATGAATCAAAAACAGAGGTGACCATTAGATCTCTTGTGTGGCCTGGATATGTGGGCTATCATCGAGCCAATAGTTCGATATATGGTGGAATTTATATGGGTAGTGGAGTAAGGTGCTATGACCTTCCGTTTGTTGTATGATTAAAATATCCTCCATAAAATAGATTACCAGCTCGTAAATGCAATTTTTTTAATAAGAAATTGAATTTAATGAAAATATATACTTTATTATCCTTTTTAATGACTTCGTAGATCTGAGCGATGTGCTAATGAATGAGTTTTTGATGCATGGCTATCTACCGGTCGATCAGGATAATCTGCTCGGGGTCACAGTTTTACACTTTCAATATTTTTACGGCGACTGCTTACCGAGTTAGCTTGTGAACAGCCCTTCGAACAGATCCATAGCCTCCTTCGCCAATAGTCTCTTCTAAATAAATTTACGGTTACTTAGTTCATAGTCTTCAAGTTCAGATTTGTTGTGCTTTATTTTGTTTTGGATGGCTCGAGGCCGGTTTTCAATTGGCTTTGATTGAAGCAGTTCAAGTTCTTGTAAAAAATATGCCTTTGATGATTAGTCTAATTTATTTTGCTTCTGTAGTGCTATCTTTATTAATGAAGAGACTCATGAGATTCATGAAAATAAACGGTGATATAACCTCATGAAATAATTTAGCTGATATTTTTCTTTTATATTATTAGACTATGTCACCAATCATATAAATCATTACTTCGATCACAAATTGTTAGTTTTTGTGATCTATCATTCATATGGATAATTAATTAATGCTGATTTTAATTTATAACGTCTTTAATTTAAGCAATTCAAATAGATGGGATCATCTCAAATGTGCTACTCAATTTTCTCTTAATATAACACTTAGTATGAAATGGGGAGCATTAAAATTGTGTCAAACAAGCAAAATAGCAAGGAAAAATATCTCATAAAAAGCTATATTACTACATCCCTTCGATAGCAGAATAAAAAATCCATCTTTTTTAATCACTATAAAGCGTATATGGGGAATAACCAAGAAATGATGAAACTTTTGCGCATCATTGAAGAATAAGACGAACACTTTTGCTCTACTTCACATAAAATTCATCTTGTTTTTGAATACTCTCCTTACACCATTTCCGAAGAAGTAAAGGAAAGGAAAAGTAATCTCTACAAAACCTATCGTCCAAGTCCAAGTTTAAACTCTGCTATATATTTTCAATATTAAGACTTATGCAATATCCTTTATAGCTGCCTTAGTGCCTTATGGATCACCAAAGAGTACTGCAAATAAGATTTCCCTGATGATGAGCTGCAACGTTTTGGAAACATGTTTATATCTCCATAAAATATACTTATTTTCGGATAGGGAATCATAAAAATTATGAATCCATTTGTCATCGGATTTAAAAACAGATACGTCTTTACTCAAAATATCTATTATTCTCCGTAAAAAATGGAAGATTTCAGCATGATTGATGATTAAAAATGCGCCATTTTCGAGTTAGGTATGACTCTGCTTTAGCTCAGCGCATTGGAAACCCTTAGTTAGGTTTACTAAAATCGTTAATTTGCTGCAGAACCCATTTTTGATCAAATGCAAAGGGCAAGATAAATTTATCATAATGAGTTATAGCTTAATTCACATCTCAATATTTTTAATCTAATCGAGAAAATGATCAAGCCAAAAAGATAAGAGAGGTATAATTTATAATAGGCTGTAGATTATGCCTAGAAGATGTACGATAAACAGTTTTCTTCTGTCGCAGATATAAATCAATAAGCCTATTGCCCAAAGACAGCCAAACATTCCACTAGCAATGGCAAAAAATAAAATTTAAACAATACTAATTACAGTTCGAATGGAAAAAAGTCTTCTGCAAGTCGCAACAACTTCAAGTTCTTTAAGAACTCAATAATTGAAGAAAGAAACGGCGAAATATTGAGGGTAAATATTGGATCGCCAAAGGTGAGTAATTTTTCTATGAGTGAAAATCCAATTGCGCATGAAGACGAAACTAATAATATGCTGAAAAGTTTATAAATGAATAGAGTCGTTCAAAATACCATTTTCAATAAATAGAATATTTTTTCAGATGTTAACATTGATTATTCGTTCAGTAAACAATAATAAAGCAATAAATTGTTTACTAAACAAGAAGTTGAAGAGATTGAAGAGCATATTTTTACTGATCCGGAGCTCATGAAGACTATCGATAAATAAATGAAGGGAATAAAGTCACGCAAACGAGTCAAGACTAGTAATAACGCAAGCAGAGAAAGCTTATAAGACGATGAGATAAAGCCCAATACTTATTTTAAAATTACCAATGAAGTGTATTTACAGTGAATGATTCAGCTGCCTTAACCTTCTAAAATATGAATAACTATTATTTACAGAAGCAAATATCGAATTATTAATATTTAAAATTATGTAATTTTATTGATGAGAACCATCAAGAGAAGTTTCTTTTGTTGGAGGTCACCATTGTGTAAATGTGTCCTCCTTTGCGCTTGAACAATCCAATCTCTGTTTTGAGGTCCTCGATCTATTTCGACAGGAATTTTATCAAATCCTTAAGATTCTGCCTCTCCTTTTCCAGCTAATCTTTTTTAGACACGTCATAATTTTTCTATATCGTGGAATATGTACAAAAAGCTGTTTATTAGTGGAATCCAATTTCTTTTTCAGTTCGTTTTCACGGTCTCCAAGTTCAGTAATATCGTTGATAACTTTAGTGTTCTGTCGTTTGGCCTCAAGAAGCTCTCGTTTTCTCTCCTGCAAACTTTCTTTGAAGTGCTAAATCTTCATAAGTAAAATGGTACTCTTTTGCTAACTTATCTCTATTCTTTTTTGTAGAGATCTCGCATTTATTTAACTTGGTCGTTCGGTTCAAGCTCTTTTAGCTTTTACATTTCGAAAGTATTTCCGAACTTTAGGAGTTGCTTTTATTCATATTCCTTTCTTTTGACTTCAATTGTAGTCGAAGCCTTTTCCACTAGTTAAGTGAGTTTGGTCAATTTCTTCTTTAGATTGGTTTATTTTTTGCAAATATCCGCTGTTTCTCGCTCTAATTCGACAATACGTTCCCCAAGGCGAGTAAAAGCATTTCGAGTAAATAATATTGCATTATTAAAATCTTCCTGGAGACGGGGTCGATTTCCAATGGCAACTTGATATTAAAGCTGTGAGAAGCTGACGGGTAATGTCACGAGAACCTGATTTATTTTAAGCAATTTCTTCTTTTGGTAGGTTTTGAGCTCCTTCTAGGCTGCTGACAGGGATGTTGTTATATTTTTGATTTTTGTGTTGATCTGATTTCGTTGCTTTTACAGATCACTTTTGCGTTTTGAGTACTCCTCGATCTTTTCGTCATATTCGCATATCTTTCGTACTCTTTCAAAGTTCTTATGATCATTTTAAATGACTGTAATATCCGGCTTTTCCTATTCGTCTTCAAATTAATCTTCACTTTCTTCTTATTCCTCTTCCTCTTATTCTTCTTCCTCCTCATCTTCATCTCTCTCACTTTCTTTCTGCTTCTCTTAGAGTTAGGCTTGCTTTTTCAATTTGTTGATGCGCTTTCTTTCTCTTATTTTGTAGTAATGAATGATGCGCTATCTCATTTCGTCGTCATCAGGATAAACAAACTCACGCAAAATCTTTTTCTACTATTCGTATTTTTTCTTAAACTATTCATTGAATTCCTCCACCTCGCTGATTTCCGTTGTTAACTGGAGATAATTGCTTTAAAGAGTCGTTTTTTATTTTACCAGAGTTTGTAACAGTTCCATGAGGCTCATATCATAAGTCTCCATGTCTCTGAAGATGATAAATTACTGAGAATAAGTAAGTATTTTCATCTCAACTAGGTTCAAATCACTCTGCAGCTGATACTTGGTTTCCTTTAGTCTCTGCAACTCATTATCGAACTCTTCCACTTCGCCAAACAATTCTGCCTTTAATTGCTACTTTTCTGATTGCAATTTCATTCTATTAATTTCTTTTAGTTAATCCTCCAAGGCTGATTTCTTAATACGCATATTATTTCTTGGTTTAATCTGCACACCAACTTTCTCATCCTTTCGCTAGGTAACCAATTTTTTAATACGAGGGCGTTTAATCTTTTAAGTTTAATTCTTCTTTTGATCTTTATCGTCAGTTGCTGCCATTCCCATTCCAGTAGTCTTTTTACTGGCCTCTTTTTCTCGTTGTTTCATGAGTAGATGCTCTGCAATATCTTCCTCCGTAACTTCAATTTCTGTTTCCAGTAATTAAACATCCTCATCAATTTCAAACATAATATCTTCTTATTCGACATTCAGTTCTTTATTAATTCTTCTTATCTTTTCGTTCAATGGTTCTAGCTTGTCAATTAAAGTCTTTTTGGTTTGCCTTAAATCTTACAGCTGAGCATTGAAATTTTTCTTTTCCTCGTGCAAATATTGATAATGCAAGAAAAGATGTTTTTTTTTGCGACTCACATTAAGACGTTCATTCTCTGGAACTACGTAATCGGGAGAGCATTTAAGTTTGTAGTCCCCTTTAGTGGCAATTGCCTGAGAAAGTTCTTTTTAGAACTATGATTCTGCTTCGCGAATCTTATTTTTAACTTCCATATTTTCTTCTTTTAATTTTTTTTGTTCCTTCAGTTTCATTTAGAGAATGGCTTTACTCTGTTCAAAACTCGTTGTTGTTCTCTCCTTACGATCGTGTCCCATTGACTGTTGTTCCTCGTGAATTATCTTTTCAATTTGTTCTAGTTCCTTTTCAATATAGTCTGTGAGCTTGTTCATTTTAAAGGAAGAGACTATATTGGGCTTGTTAATTCCCTTCACTGCAAATTTGTCAAATTACAGCACATTAATAAAATAATCTTCCAGTTTACGCTTTCTGCACGCAGCATATTCTTAGTCCCAAGCTAACTCTTTTCTAGTTTCTTCTTATTACTCATCAACACGCTTTTGGAAGGCAGCAGTATACTCTGGATCAACGATCATATCTTCTGCTGTTAATTTGGCGAGTTTATCGTTTTAGTTTCGATTGGCTTCCACTATTTATAGGAAGAGTCCTTGAAGCTCTTTTATCTTTTTTACTTTGCGTATTTTAACCTTTTATGCTTAAGAAAGTTTGGAATCTTCTTCGGCCTTTAGCTTTTCATCCTGTAGGCAGTAAATGCTGTTGTCAGATATATCGACATCGGCGTCTCTGCCGAAATCGAGTTTGTCGGAGAAATTTGCAGCACTAATGCCAAGGATGACTGTTGGAATACTTACTTGGGAGGAATCGACATATTATCCCCTAACTCCTTTAATAAATGCACTATGGTCAATTTTGTGAACGAGTAAAGTTCCATCTTCGGACGTACTCATAACTGCAGTGTTTTAGATGTTCATAGCCAATTTTCGAACAAGTCCGTAGTTCTGATCAAAGCAGTATTTCCTTAAATAATTGGTTGGTTCATATTTATGCCTCAGTTCCCAACTGCCATTATAGTAGCCAATTGAGATAATATCCGATACTTCAGAATAGCCTAGAAAAGAGGTTCGCAATTTAGGAATTTAAATACCTGAAATAGGTCTATCTTTAGAGAAATCAACAACGTAAAGAAAGCCCATATATTTACCATCAACTGAACACAGAATTTGATTGCAATTGTTATCGTAATAGACAGCATTAAGAATAGGAGCAGGCTACCATTATTCATCCACCACTACTTCATCAACAACCCCTCCCTTCGTTTTCTTCAAGAGTAACTCTAACTCTAGATCTTCGCGATTTGGTTTTTGGGATTCCATCATTTTGATTGTGAAAGTGCGAACAGTAAAGTGCCTAAAAAACGTTTCACTGAAGTCACATTCCTTTTATCTGGGAGCCTATATTTCATGGAGTTTTCCATCTTGACAAGCTAACAGAATTTTTTCTCCGCTACGATCCCAGGTCAAATCATTGATTTTAAACCCAGTTTAGAATAAACAAAATGGAGTAATGTGATTAAGATGGGCACTGTCAACTCCTAAAAAGAATAATGATCCCATAGTATCAGCAACTACAACCACATTGCCCTCCCTATTACACTTTAAGCGAATAATTGGATTTTTGTGAGCCTTAAAAGCGCGAATCAATGTAAACTTCTTTTATTAGAGACCTATAAAACGAATAATTCCATCTGAAAAGCCTACAACAAGCATGCGTCCATTATTCTTTTTGGAGAAAGGGAGCCAATCAATGCAGGTAGCTTGACTATTAGTTGCAAAGCGACGATGATAAAATTCCTTACGGTTGCCATAGTCCCAGAGTCGAACACAGCCATCATACCCGGTGGTTATCAAGCAGTTGTTGAGAGGAGATACAGCATAATCAGTAAATTTACCAGAGTTAAAGGTGAGAATGAGCTCACGTTTATCATTTTCAGGAAAATACTTCCACAAAGCCCCAAGGGCATCTTGTACAATCCAAAAATCATTTTCAATTGCAATCCAATTAATATATGCAGGTTTCTTTCCCTCTGACTCGAAGTAGATTTCTTTCTCTGGTTTGATATAGAAATTAAATTTTTAATCAGATTAACCTTGATTGATAGCCTGTGCGTCCCAAAAACGAATATATCCATCTGATCCAGCGCTGATTATCTTTTTATTGTATTGTTTGACATATTAGATGTGCCCATCATGACAAAGTTTTTAAGGACTAATTGCCACCACTGATTTTACTAAGTTTCCTTACCATAAAAGCATCTTACCATACTCAGAGGAACTTAATACATTTCCGTCTTCAAATTATGCGTAGGACACAACATCAGATAGCTCAAATTGGCCGAACTTGGCAATATCACCTTGCAATTTTAGGCCTGTGAATGTTTAGGATATTTTCCAAAATCGAATATGTCCTGTTCCGCTGGTTGTCAACCATTTTTAGTTGAATTAACTGAAGGAAACTCGATATACATCCTGACTAAAAGCCTTTGATTTAAGGAGAAGTCGTTCCTGTTTCCACTCCCAAACAGTTAACAGAAAATCAGGATCTGCTCCAACTGAAGCAAGCATTTCGCCACTTCCTGAAAAGTTAACACAAGAATAAGTGCGCTCTGTTCCTTTGCGCAATATACGATATAGCTTTAATGAGGGATACTCATAGATATATATATTGGGGAAGATGCCCATTTCTGCCACAGCGAAATATTTTTTTGAAGGGTGAACAGTGATAGACCCAATTCCTCCACGATCACGGGAATAAAATATCTTCTTGTCTTTGGTGAAATGATTGTAAATTGTGTAGCTGATACCAGCCGCAAATATTATAGTGTCTCGATCTAATACCTGAGCATTGTAGCGTTTGAAACTATCGTGACCGTAGAAGCCATCCAATTTCACTACACATTAGGGAATTGGACTTTCAGAATGACTGAACTCAATATGCTTCTAATCGTAAAAGAAATCATCTGCAATCTATTTTACATTTTAAATACTTTATTGATTTCTTCGAGTGGTTGCTACTCACTTCCCTCTAGAACTTCGCCTTCAGGAAGGATTGAGTCAGCCAAATTGACATTGTTTAAACTGTTTTCTGAATTGGATTTGGCGACTCCAAATCTTGGAGGTTCTCCTATTCCACTGTTATTTGGTAGGGACTCTAGATGAACAAAGAAATACAATCTTTTGAAGTCTCGAATTCTTCAAGAACTTTCTTTGGTTTGATCTCTTCCCTTGCAAGTGTGTGCTGAAGAGTTTAATCCTGCGACATTTAAGTTTCAAATAATATAAAAGCTGACTTAAATATATCATCCTCAAAAACGATGATTACATGTTATCTTTTTGCAAGTTTAAAATATTATCTTTATATCTATCATTTAGAAACTTGCTATATTTTCTCCAATATTCCTTACTCTGATAGAGGATTTCTTCTTAAATTGATTTTTGGTTTAATATCTAGTCGAGGATAACACTTTAATTATTATAGTTCTGACTTTTTGTTCATTTTCTAAATGTATATAACCATTGCTCAATATTATTTTACTGAGGTAAATGTAAAAAAATGGAATTTTTTATCCTATCTGATATTTAAAAAAGAGAGAAACTCACATAATAGCATCAGAAATTTATCATTCATCTCTCTCTTTATCGTTCACGTTTCTCCTTAGGATCATTTCGAGATTTGATTTTCTTTAATTATTATTGAGTGTAATAAGTGATCTCCTTCTTTTCCTCCGATGGTTCATATTTCGACCCCTTTCTTCCATAAACTTTGAATCCATATATCTTTGGTACATATTGATTGGGTATCTCCTTCGGTATCAAATCCGGATAGACCTGAGTGACTTTTCGAGTACCATCATGAGAATGTTTGCAAAAGAACAGCCAAAGTAGGCTCCGTCAATATCATGACATTTCTTCTTTGGCATGTATACTTCTTGACATCGCGGACAGAATGTTTTTACTCTTGAAGTTCTGATTTATTAACTCATTCCTATCGGGAGAGTATGCTGCCTCTCACACAAAACTCGTGGGCAAACGCCAAAAGCTCCTTTTACATATTTTTCTCTCATAATGGCCAATCCTTTGGGAGTAACTATGAATCTAGCATGAATAAGTCCATAAATGTCGGTTGCCTCCTGATAGATGGACAAATATCTATATCAAGATGAAAGTTACCTTTAGTCTTAGAGTTACTAATCCTCTGGTGGGTCTTGTCTGAGTATCATTTCGAGTGCATCACTAATTGGAGAGTAAGATACTTGTAATGATCGAAAAGTTGTTTGAGACCATACAGGTTAAAGCTATCGCGGATATACTCCTCGTCGACTTTACAGAAAAACTGATGATCCTCTAAATTGCAAAACCAGCTGATCCATCCAATGCTTTCTTCTGAGCTGTATGAATCGGTGTCCGACATTATTATTTTCAATATTGAATTGACCACCTTATATCCCAAATCAATTTGATTCGTTAAATAAAAAGATATAACTTCCTATCTATCAATCATATCTATTTAATTTAATTTATGCTAATGCTCATCAAATCATTCTTTATTATCATAATTTATTTCTTGATTGAATAAATAGTACAATCTTAACATTTTTTCGCTGTATGCACAATAAATTACTCGTTAATTCAATGATTGGTCATCATATTGATTAATTGGTTTGATGAAGGTGAAATATTTAGAGATTCGCCTCATATGACATATTCTCTCGATATGTGCTTATTATAATTTAATGAGGGAGATATACTGTCATATTTATTTTGCTTTTGATTGTCTCTATCTGTTCCAATGCAATTTTTTTATCCTTAAATGCACGTTTAGACGAACCCTCGCCTTCGCAAAATGAGCAAATTTGACAAAAAAATAACTAGATGCCAATGAAAATCATTTCGGAAGCTGATCAATATGATAAAGATGTTAATTAAATGATAAATATAGTCTCCCAAAAAAACCACATAGTAAACATTTCATAGACTATAAATTATTTTAGGTATAATTATTATCCCTCTCTAATAGATCGACGCCATACTTTTTTATTTGTTGAAAGAAGGAGTCTCTCCTCAATTTAATCAGTCACACAGTTTATGAATTCCTTTTAAAAGAAACAACACTTAATCTTTAATTATTAATTGATTTATTCTCATAATATTCAAACCATAATATTGGAGAAATTGGCATTTAACAAAGTATTAACTTTAAAATTTGAGAGAAATTGTATTTTTAAATCTTACTGTATCGAAAATATGTTAGAAACTAAATAAAAGATTGTTTACAAATAATATAATTTCACGCAAGCGTTTCATGGATTAAGTTCAATAATAATGTTGTTTCTCAATATTTTTTGATTATTTTGCATTTATCAAAACAGCATTAAGGAGAAAAAACTATCTGCTCAACATATTTCATACTTTTGACTAACAGATAAATTAATTCGACAAATTATCAAATTTATATTTTTATCCAGTGAATGGAGTAATTCGAACTGCAATAGTCTTAGGTGTTTCAGTCAAAGCCAATTGAAAATCGGCCTAGAGCCATCCAAAACAAAATAAAGCACAACAAATCTGAACTTGAAGACTATTAACTAAGTAACCCTAAATTTATTCAGAAGAGACTATTGGCGAAGGAGGCTATGGATCTGTTCGAAGGGCTGTTCACAAGCTAACTCGGTAAGCAGTCGCCGTAAAAATATTGAAAGTGTAAAACTGTGACCCCGAGCAGATTATCCTGATCGACCGGTAGATAGCCATGCATCAAAAACTCATTCATTAGCACATCGCTCAGATCTATGAAGTCATTAAAAAGGATAATAAAGTATATATCTTCATGGAATACTGTCCTGGCGGAGAACTACTCAATTTTCTTATTAAACGTGGTCCAATGAAAGAAAGAGATGCAGCTAAAATGTTCCATTAAGTTTTATCAGCGCTGATTTACATGAATAAAATGGGCATCAGTCATCGGGACATTAAACCAGAAAATATATTGCTTGACAAGGATCAAAAAGCAAAATTAGTAGATTTTGGATTTAGCTGTCAAGCGCCAAAAGAAGGTTAAGAACTAAGAACCACAGTTTGCGGAACTCCTTCTTATACTGCCCCATAAGTCTTGCTTAGAAAGGGGTATTGTGCTTAACTAATGGATGTTTGGTCCCTCGGAGTGACTCTCTACACAATGCTAGCAGCAGAACTTCCCTTTGAGGACAAAGATAACAATGTCAAACTTGGCAAGATCATGAATTTTGAGTGGGCACCTAAACCATATTTCAGTCCTAGTGTCTGCAAGCTTCTCTCAACTATATTTGTACAAGCAAATCGGAGAGTCACTCTAAATGGAATGTTGAAAAGTGACCTCCTAATGCAATATTATTTCGATTCTCCAAGTTCAATTGATTGTGAAAGAGAAACGATCCTTATTGAAAATAGTCTTCTTGCCTTGGCTGAAAGAGAGTGTCAAGTGGATAGAAAAAAAGTAATATAAAGCGTAAGAAGATATAAATTGGATCGCTATCATGCTATATACTATCTGCTTTTAAAGCGATAGATTTAATCATCTGATTTTTCAGAGATGTCAAGATTTACCAAACAAAAAAATACTCCACATAGATCTTCTCTTATTAAGTTAAAGCCTCTACCCATGGATTTGCAAAACACAGTGGAAAGGGCTATCTTTAAAAAGATAAATTTCGATTTAACTAACCACGGCAAACCTAAAAAGATGAGTGAGGAAACGAATTACACTGAAAGGGTGAGCACATAAAAAAATTCTATCCCCACTTCCAAACACCGGAGGTCAATAGATTGCTCATCAGTTGGAAAGAAGTGAAGACTTTCTATTTCTATTATTTACTATATATTCTTCAATTAATTTTATTAACTATTTCTTTGTTCAAAAACAGCAATTAAAATCCTCATACGGATTTGATATAATAATGACTTAATGTTTCAAAATATTACACCACAGCTTTTTGATAAATATGTAAATTCTTAAGCACATTAAGCTATCGGTATATTTGCATAACATCCATCTAAATTAGCATTTATCCATAAATAAAAGTAAATGTTCTCGTGTTGACATCTTCTAATCATATCTGAATCTACTTAAACTTAATAATATCAATTACTTAAACTTAATAATATCAATTATTCCAAAGATAATGTAAAATTTAAAAGTTAGATCATTCAAATATTCTATAAAACAATATATAGGATATAAATTTCTTTTCAATTCTCATAAAATTAAAAGAACTTCTTCCCTGTTATTTTTATTATTAATATTCCAAAATTGTTCCAAAGACAAATAAAGAATATAGGAATCAGATTATGATTGAATTATCAAAATATAATCAGGCGTTTCAAGAGTAGCAGCAGAAAAAAAAATTAGAATGAATTAATGATGTGATTTTTGCAGAAAATTAAACGTTCAATAACTGATAAATTTCCAAACTAAATTATGATGCAGTCTTATTTTAAGAAAATATATCTCTCCTGAAGAGATTTTGCTGGTGGGACTGTTTTGTTAAATTTGGGGAGTTAAATTATTAATAAGAAACAGGATTTGATTGAAGTTTTAAAGTTCGAGACCTTTTAAGTAGAGAAATTGACAGGAAAGAAGTTTACTATAAAACAATAATCCTTAAAAACGATTATTTAAAAGATCAATCATATTCTATATTTATCTCATACATTTATAATAGTTTACTAATGGAACAACAATACGATAAGAAAATATTACAGGAAGTAAGAAATAGTAGGACCACCTTGGAGATAAACGAATTTAAGGACATTCCCACCATCATAAATTTACTTAAGCAAAAAGGTAATCTTCCAATTGGTGAACTTATAAATATAATTGAGAAGAGTTCTTCTATATTAGGTAACTTTAATAAAATATAGTCAATGAACCCACCTTGCTTAAAATCAAGTCTCCAATCGTAATTATAGGAGATGTTCATGGCCAATTTTTTGACTTACTCAATATTTTTTAAAAATTTGGATGGCCTCCTGCCGTTAGTTATCTTTTCCTTGGAGATTATGTGGATAGAGGCAAATTTTGTATTGAAGTCATCACATTACTGCTTATTATGAAATGTCTCTACCCGAAGCAGATACAGCTTTTACGGGGTAACCATGAGGCACGGGCTATGACCACTATTTTCAACTTTAAAACTGAATGTATGAGATAAGACTAATTCAGGCGAAACTAAATATAACTCAGATATGTATGAGCGTTTTCTGGAACTGTTTATGAAACTGCCCTTGTGCGCAATCATCGACTCAAAATATTTTGCCGTTCACGGAGGTATATCTCCCAAACTTAATAATCTTTGTAATTTTGGTTTTATTAAGATTAAATCCAGCTGATAAATCGGTTTGTAGATATATAAGAAAACTTACCCATTACTGATCTCATGTGGAGTGATCCTTCAGATAATAGATCAGATTTTTGGGCATTCAATAAGGCAAGATGCTGTTCGTATATGTTTAGTCCTCTGCAAAGTTAAATGTTTCTGAAGAATAATAGTCTGAAACTAATTATTAGAGGACATGAAGTTACAGCAAAAGGCTACAAATATCAGTATGGTTATGCAAGAGCTCCTCTTTGCCTTACTATATTCTCTGCTCCAAATTACTGCGATAGCTATCATAACCTAGCAGTTGGTGCAATAATAAAAGTAAATATTTGTTTATTCAGGGAGATTCACTGAGTATAGTATCTTTTAAGGAAGTGTAGCATCCTTTTGTTTTGGATAACTATATGAATGTTTTTTAGTTCTCTTTACCAATTTTAGCTTCATAAGTTACAAAAATATTTAAAAGCATCATTAAAACCAAATATTTAACTAAAACAGCCCATTAATTATCCTCTTAGGTCACAGAATAGCTGAAAACTATACAGACCCTTGAAAAAATTAACATAACTACATCACAGCATTAACTTTTAGTCAAACAATTTCTTTTTGGGCATCTACAAAGGTAAAATTAGGAAAAATAACCTTAGAAAACAGATGCGGATCTTAAATGTAACAATTAAAATCAATTATCACAATAAATGTTAATGAAATTTATTATGATGAAGATAAAGGATAAAGGAGAAAAGATGCCGTTTATTTTCGGACCCAAAAATATTGAGTTTATTAGAATCAAACAAAAATAAGTGATAGATTTTATTTAAGTCGAGTAGTTATAATGATTCTTCCAATTTTTTAATATTTACTTGTTTCTATTATGCTTAAGTTAATAATTCAATGAATATTTTATACTTCTATATCTGATTTGCCTGAGGCATATGATTTAATTAATTTTGTGCTTTTTTCAAATTATCTTATTTAAATTAATAATTGAAATACATTCAATATTTTAAATTGTAATGATTAAGAATATCTCCCATAGATTATAACAACATTTAATTTGTCAGTGCAAACAAAATAATTCAACATTTTGTAAAAATTGATGTTTTGTGCTAACTATTTCTTCTTAAAATAATATAAAGAGCTTTATTTTTTTATTATGACGTAAAACCAACTTCGAATATTAACCATTCTATCCCTTCTCCTACTATCTTTTGCCATCTTCTAATTAGTAACAATCGTTTGTCTTACAGTGGCTGCCTATTTTACTTATAAATACGTGTCACTCATCATTCTCAAGCACACCTAAAGAGGGCTTATTTAATTATTGCCTTAAAACATACAACATCACCTTTTAAATAGATCAATATTCGATATTCTCTGTGATTTTTGGTTTTATGAATCTTTTAGATTTGTAAAATTACTCTTTCGGCCCTTTCTCTAACCAATTGAGCCTGATCATGCTATTGATGCTTTACAAGATATAAATCCTGAGACAAAACAGAAATATTTGGCAAAAGGAGTTGTTAGAATTATGCCAGTATATTTCCAAGAGATTCTTTTGGGTAAAGAACGAATGAAGCAAGTAATTTTTATATAAGAGGATAAATCTATGCTTTTATCTCTCAAAGATCGGCATGACGAGCTCCACACACAAGCTCAATCAGAAGATGAGCTAACTAAAATGATAAAAATACGTTCTGCTAGCGATTGTGAAGATTCAGGTAGAATGGAAGAAGAAGAAAGTCATTGGAGCAATCATAAACAACTATAAGGGCGAGTAAAAAGAAGTAAGCGTGACAAGATCATCAGTTATCGAAAACCTCATAAAAAGAATATTTTTTAAATTATTCAGAATTCCATCAATATGGTTAAACGTATTCTTGAGATTCAAAATGTGAATGGACATATTCAGAGCATGAATACAGGAACTATAGTCAAAGTCATGATAGTTTTTTGGTTAGTGCTGTTGGCGCAGATTAAATTCAATCAAAATGCAAGACAGATTGTGATAAAAACCCTTTATGTACTGGGCGGAATAATATCTGTCTTTGGAACAGTTGGTACAACAGGAGTATTAATTTATAAACAATTAAAAGCTAAAGATTAAGGTCAACTCTCAGAAATTGAACAATGAATGATGTTTCCTTTTATATGTATCTTAATCTAAAAGTCTATCCTCTATCTGCTGGACAATTGATTATTTTAAATAATTTTTAATTAGGATTAAAGATGAAGATCATAAAAGTTATTGATTCTAACATTTTTTAATCCCAAAGAAAAATGTATAATTAAGTGCAGATCAAAATCAATTATATTTTATTAAATTCATAGAAACCGTAAACTCTGAATATAATTAAATATTAAGTTTAGAGAAGCATTTGCCAAATAAAATAAATATTAATCACAGAAAAGTACGCGGCAATAGATGTTGTTTAATGCTATATTTAGGTAATTTTTCATTCCATATCTCCTAAATATTTTTACACTATAAATTTAAAGATGGTTTCTTCAAATGAGTATTGTTAGTCAGTAGCAACTTATTTTGATTTTTTAAACCATTAATCTTTGATCTTGAATTTGTATGATTTGATCTTTAAATTTTTATATTTTTAGTGTTATCATCATCATTAAATTGCTCAGAAGGCAAGCATTTTGGAGATTGTGCAACAAAATAAGGTTATTTATTTCTTAATTTATTTTCATTATTATTGCAAACCGAACGTTTACTTTGTATTTCCTTGTAATGAAAATGTTAATTCTAAGACCTTTAGTCAGAGCCATGATTATATTTAAGTTTTTAAAATATATTCAGCTGCTGCTTTTTTTATTTCAGAACTTATGTTAATTGCAGTTATCTGATTTTTAAAGCTTCTTTTTCGTTGTTAGAAGCGTCTAAGATGGATTGAAGTTTATGCAGCTTTTGGAGGAGGACTGGCATGACTTAATTGTGGTTATTGCTGGCAAGTTGGTTAAGGGAAAGATCATAAATTGTGAGACGTGTAGATGAGCTCGATGAAATATTGAATTTATTCATATTTTCCATAAATATAATATTCTATTCTTCCAAATTATTTTTGCATTACTTTTTGTAAAATGATTACTTGTACTCTCTTTTAGTTAATTATCCAGAATTGAATTATTATCTCTCATAGTCTAGTTTTTTATGAATTTTCCTAAATCATTTCATTTGGTTTGCAAAATATGCTTTAAAAATGCCAATAAATACTAAGAAGAGACCTTTATTGATGCACTTGAATAATGACAGTTAATATATTTTATTCTAATAATCGCAGATTCATTATTAATTATATTTCAAAATGGAAAATGGTCAAGAATTACTCGATATTAGCAAGTCAGTTTTAACTATTTATTTATACAGAATGCGTCATATCATTTGTTAAAATAAACCCTGTTTTGTTATGAAACTAAATTCATTTATAGATGTAGATAGCAATCATTGTTCGACTTCCCTCTTTTGTTTGTACTCCATCAGCCAATTAATTGCAATTTGTAGATTTTTCTCCATGTCTTCTGGTTTTTAATTTCTCAATTATATTATTTTGCTCTTGTCTGTAAAATGCTCGTCGATATCGTGCTTGATTTCCTCGAATATTTCACACTCTATATTTTCAGTAATTTTTTATTGTTTGTAACCTCTTTACTCTAGTCGCTTATAGAGGGTCTCATTTTCGCAACGCATTAAGATCACCATATCGAAAAATTCCTACGGAAACACATCAGGACTATGAAAATCAAAGAGAAGTCCACCAGTCTGAATGTTATAATTGGTGCTAAGAAATTCTATGAGTTTATCTTAGTCAAATTCAGGAACATCAAACTTTTCGTTCCAATTGTTGTAGAGTTTATTATCGATTATGAGCTTGCCAATGGGAAGATAAATAAAGTTAAGAGATTGATTAAGGAGCTGGCAAAAAGTTGTTTTCCCTGTACCAGGAGTGCCAGTTACAATAATGTTTGGTGTTTTCCTGGGCACATATGTCTATGCAATCATTCTCAGTTGTTGATATATTTTCTATATTAAAATAAGATTGAGTAAACTATCTGCTGAAGATTGTGGTTATGCAAAGTATCTTGATATTTTGTTAAATTACATCCGCAATAAACATACCAATTTTATAAAATAAGTCCTTAATAATAAATGATGCGAATAAAGAAAGTGGCTGATCAATCGAATATCAATGATGATTCTAAATTTACCATTTTTAGGCTCGATCTCGCTCTAATTTTAAAATTCGATCAATTCTACTATTCATGTCTGCAATTTTTGAGTTATATCCTTCCTGAATGTTGTTTTTTTCTGCCTTAATCCTCTTGATAAGATACGCCTATTTTTCAATTCTCATCTTTTATTGCAAAATTTGCTCATACATTATCTTTCTTTCTTTCAACTACCGTTCATAGATCTAAATATTCTTTTCCAAAAGGGATACCTTTTAAATTAGGAATAATTTTTCTTGCTATTAACAAATCAACTGTTCCTTGAGTCTCTCGATTTCTTTGAGCTGTCTGACATTCTCTTCGATTTTATTTTAGTGTTAATATCCAAGGCGATAGTAGTCCTCGATTATTTAATTCTCAAATTTTGCGTTTTTATTGAGTTCAAAAGTAGTTATCATTTTCTTCAGTTCTTTTAGCTACTCCTCTAAAGATTCATCGTTGAAGGAGACTCTTTATCTTTTGAGTTCTTCATAAAGACGATAAATTTTTTACACCTCCTGAATCTTTTCTTTTATATTTTCTTCATTAATTCTAAGTTTTTATGTAGCTAAAGTAAGTTGCTGACTTTTGCTAGTAATTTATTGCTGCATGGAAGTGATTTGTTGATAATGCATAACTTCATCATTTGCGAGTTTGGTCTATATCTGCTCAAGTCTCCGCTGCAATTAAACATTGACAGACTTTTAATGATCCAAATTACCTATTAATTATCGAATTGATTCCTGTAACTGAGAGATGCTACTAAGCTTTTCATTGATTTACACTTTTAACTAATTATTTTATTACTATATTTCCTATTTTTATCTTCCTTGCTCTTTCATATGGATCTCCATTTACTGAATCTCTTGATTAAGTTCATCCACCTGTTTTTCAAGTCTAATACATTTGTTTCTAAGATTTTGGCATTCATCAGCGAACTCGTTAATATTTTTGCTTTACTCAGATCTATTTGCAGTAATTGAGATGAGTTCAGATCTGAATCTTGTATTCTATTCCCGAAGGATTTATATTTCGTTGCTTTTATGCAAATTGCTAGATTTGAATGCTTCATTCTCTTTCCTAAAAAGTTAAATTGCCTGTTTAACTTTTTCCTATGTATCAATTTTATCCTTTTCATAGACATCTGTTGCTTCTATAAATTTCTATTCTCTTTGCTGTACCTTCTCAGTGAGCTCGGTGATGATCTGATTATACTTTCGCTTGTCTTGTTCCATCTTCGACACATACTCGGACATCAGAGATTCCTACAGTTTGGACAAACTTTATTTAATCTATCGATCTTTTGAGCTTTAAATGATTGAGATTTAATCTCGCAGATGCCTATTTTCTTCTTACAGAGAGTCAAGAGAATGCTGAAGTTGCAATTTTTATTTCATCAGTTTTTATATCAGCTCCATTTCTTACTGATTTTAGGACTCCTTGTTGCGGAATTATATCTAACCTGATGAGACTCTGAGTTGATTCTATAATTATTGGATATATTCGTTTGCCCTTTCAAACTATTGGTTTAATTTTTAGTATTTCTTCTTTTGGTCATTAATCTATTGGTCATATTTGCTATATTTTTGCAGTAATAGGGATTATATTTATTGATGCCGTTCCTTTTCTTTATGGTTTTCTTACCTTGAATTTCCTTTTTTGGTCTTGTCAAATTGCCTATCTTATAATTTACTTGTGAACCCTTGGAGATGAGCCAATTTAGAATTCATGTTGTATAGTTTTTATTCAATTTATGAGCAATGATTTTGGAAGGCGATTTCCAGTTGCTAAAAATCTTGATAAAAATTATTTTTCATAAGTTGAATGTTTTCTTGATGCTGCTATTTGATCTTTGTTAAAGTAACTTTTTATCTATCGGCTGATTTGCTGGGCATAGACAAAATGCTGCTTGCCAAAGAGTCACTTTTTGATCTTTCTTGATTATCTCGATCCTTGAGGAGTTTTATCAGCTTTTAATTTTAATTCAACAGTTCAGAATTTTCGATCTTTAAATGCTAAATTTTGCTCTTGAGATTAGATATTGAATCTTCAATTTAAAACTCTTTGTCCTTAAGGGATTCTTTTAGCTCGCTGATTTCTCTGTTTAAAATCTGCTCCTTGGTAGGTGTTATTTTAATTTGATTTTTTTGGATAACGTGCAGTAGCTTTTGGTTCTATATCAAAAGTGCTGCCCTCGATTAGCTCTACTATTTTATCTTTCGAGAAATGTTTAAATCTCTGTCATATTGACTACCTTCATCAATGTTTTAGTTATTCTTATTTATCATATCAATGATTTATCGAAGCTAGCGAATTGTCTAATCTTTTTAACGTAAAGCCTGATCATAGTCTCGTTAATTTGACCTCTCTCTTCTCTTTTCTGAATCCTTTTGTCTTATTTCAAAATCTTCAGGAGCATAGTCTGCCACAATTTATATTTTCATATTCCGAGCTCGAGAATTTGAAGGTGGACTAGAAAAATTGGTTTCACTGGTAGGCAATTTTTTTTAGTAGTTAGATGAGTTTTTCATGTACACAATATTCGGCTTTTAATTTTTGGTCTGATAAACCTGGTTCATGTTTTTGCCTTGAGTGGGGGTAAAGTTGGTTCGGAATTATTTATCCTTATTTTAATGTTAGTATTGATGTTTGATGGTGTATTATTCTCGAATCGGAGTTAGTTTCCTCTTGATATCACTCATTTCTGGACTTTTAGTTGATGCGATTATGTTGGCTGATTTTTTATCAGGCGAGGGTGACTTTACAGGTTTGGTGATATACGCTATCTGATAAGGTTCGGATCGAATGTTATTGATGTCTCCTGATAATTATTGACGCTTTCCTTTCATGGATTTACTATTATAATTATTAGCAAAGGATAATTAAAACCGATAGTTAATGGCAAAATGTTTATTCCCAATAAATCAATTTTTTTAAAGTTAATATGCATTATTTTTCCGATTATTCAAGATGATATTATTTTAAATAACGGTATCAATAAAACAAATCATTATATTCTAACAATACGAAAGGGATAATCTATAGAACTAAAAGCAATAATGACTCAGACTAATTCATTGTTTGCCATTTCATTTAAATTGCAGATTAAAATTAGTCAAATATCAACGTCTTCATCTTTAAATAATCATCATTAAAGTGTTAGCATTGGCATTATTATGCTTCAGATATTTATTAATATTTTTCTATCATTCATTATCCTTTTCCACTTGATTTTGCGTTTGAACAAGACCCTCTTTTTAAATGAGTTCTTCCTTGAGAGCATCTTCTTGAGTACGGAATCCTTTTAGAAACAAAAGAGGGAGAATAATCATTATAAAAGCGATAAATGACAGAGCGATAATAGGATGAACTTATAAATTGATGCAAAAAGTAATGACGATTGGCCCTAAAAACGATCCTAGCTGTGCAGTCCCTTCGATAATACCAGCACAGGTGGCCTGCACATTAACTGGGAAAGTTTCAGTTAGCAGCATTAATACAATTGTATAAGCAAGCACTAAATGAAAACAAAGTTACTGAAAAAGAAGCGAATGACGCCAAGGGTCACAAACGAAGCCATTTGATCATTTTTAATTGGTTGAATAAAGAACAGCATTCCTAAAATTACTATGATTCCATTGAAAATGATTAATCCCTTCTTTCTCGGAACTTTTGTTATTGTGAAACCTGAGTGAGAAAGAAATACTCAACAAAATAAAGGCTCCCAATTATATTATTCCGGAAGCAATCATGTTGGCACCGTAATCGTATCCAATATCATCCAAAGCGTAATTGGTGCCAAAATAGTAAATATTGGAACCTGTTTACGCTAACGTCAAAATTAAAGCCATTTTTAAATACAACTTGTTCTTAAAAACCGAGAGGAGAGATGGCGCTTCCTCTTTTTTTTATTATGAAGATTATAATTTAAAGTTAACTGATACCTATTAAAAATTTTGGATCCTACCATTAATTACTGCTATGAATTTTAAACTTTATAAACATTGTTTTTCCTTTCTTTGTCCATATAAAAAATTAGGTCCCTCAACCAAATAAAAAAAGGTTATCAGCAAAACTATAGCCATTGGAATTAAGGCTATATACAATAAGAAATTATTCCATTGGTTGTAATAATAAAAGAGAATTCCCAGAACAACGCTCGTTGCTGACCTTATATTATCTTCAAATTACCAAGAATAGTTTACTGAAATTACTGTTCTTTGACGAAATTAGTCTTCGCAAAATTATGATGGTATGAAGTAAGCCATCGTAAGCATGGCAAACCCACTAAATCCACATAAGAATTGTGCCACTACCAAAATCCACACTGCTTATTTGTATCCTCCGAGAAGAGTCACTATGTATGATAATTTCTACATCCTACTCCTAGTAAACTAATAATTTGGACAAAAATTAAAGCAAATTTCCTTCCCCGCATATCGCTTATATAGTTAACAAAAAAAAGTCCAAAAATTGCGCCTATCGGGACAATAGATTGAATGATGTTGCGTTCAGCTTGCTTATCACAATAAAGTTCAAGTTTGGCAACAATTGTAAAGGAATTTGCTGTATGAAGATATTTTTACATACTGTGCACTAACTCAGTCGATCACATGCTTGAGACTCATCAACAAGTCCATCTGCGAAGGAGCAGTCAAAGAGGGGATTCATAAATATAAAGGTAGGTCCCATCAGCAAGTAATTAACTTCTGCCGCAATGAGAAAAAGAAAGACGACTAAAATCTTTTGATAGGTATGCTGATCACCGACTGCAGCAAGGGCTGTTTTGACAGGTTGGTACATTGAAATATGCTAATTATATAGAGTTTATAAATATTGATATTTGAATCATAAACAAATCTCTACTGAATCTAATTAAATTATGACATCTTCTCTGAGGTTAAGGAAAGATTTAAAAGGTTTATATAAATTTGACCATACTTAGACTGTAAATCAAAAACATTAATAAAAACATTGATTTTCAAAAAAATACACTTTTTGCTAAGTTTATTCAAATTATTAAGCCTAATAGTTATTATTTTTGAATAAATAATCCTGATGCCTTTGAAATAAATATAGCCGTTGCTTAAAGTAATATTAAACTCAAATATATTATAATATTAAGCCTCATGAAATTTAACAATGGATTTTGCTCAAAATGCCATCATTTATTTGCACTTATCATATCATCTGGATGATTTATCAAACGAACGGACTCAATGATCTCTTATAGAGAAAATATTCTGGCCGTACAATTTTATCAGTTTTGGTCAAATAAAAAGTTTAAATTAATCAGGAAAATATTATATTCACTCTCGAGTCACAGTCTAAAAATCGCTGTTCAATAATTTTATTTGAGTTTCTTCCCCATCATAATCCATACAACTCTCATTGAATAACCGTGACCATTTTAGGGTTTTATTGGGGACCTGAGTGACTCTAATAGTCTTCTTTTAAGAAACTCCTTTCTTGGAGTAAATATATTTCGGAGTAAAGGATGTTTTTGTTTCAGCAGCCTATCGATGGACGATATCATTTGTTGCGGTCTGTTACATTTTGTTTTTCATGTTTTTGAAGTCATACTGTTTTATCTATAAAATAGGTCTGCTGCTACCTTCTTAAGGCTCAGTAAATTTAGTTTCCCGCAAATAATTTTTATTTATTTTTAGGATGGCTTGATTTTTAAGTTTATCTCGATAGTTATGGGATTGATTTGAAGTCGCATAAACAACCTGATGCTTGGGATGAGGAATGTTATTGCTATGAATTTTATTTATGGTTAAGAATATATTTTTGAGCTGATAATTGGTTTTACGTTTTTCAGTGTCTCTGGAATTGAGAATTTTCTCCTACCTTTATATTTTTTCTTCTTTGCTACCTCCCTCCTTCATCTTTGAGCAATAATTTAAAGTTGTTGAATTAATTTAACTTGCATCTATAGTTCTTTTAAGAGCAGTTGTGTTGCTCTTTTACTGACTCCGATTTTCACAAGCGGAGTGATCATTATATTATCTGATATCTTTTAGTCTATTATTGCGAGCTGCATTACATGATGCTTACGAACATGTGGTTTATCTCTGCGCTTTAGATATTCTTGAAACTGTTTAGAGTAGTTTGCGATTTATCTTAAAATAAAATAATTTCGTCTGTATATTTATTGGTAGAGTTCATCTTTCTGAGTGTGAGACATAAAAAACATCTATTTATAGTCGCTGTAACTTATGTCCAGACAGCTTATAGTAGCAAATTGACGATTGAGACCAACCATCACTCTTAATATTTTTAGGATTACCGATGAAAGTTAGACTCACTGCTGACAAGCCTCATCCTGCGTATTGAAAAATTATCCTCGAAATATTGATTGCTTGTTTCTGTTTAATATCTCTCCCTCTCTTTTTTTCGAACACTTGGCTCATCAATTGTTTTGGTGAACCAATCATTTTAAATAAAATCAAAAGATTGGCAAAAATTATGCGTAAGACTAAATATTTGTTTGAAAATTTTGCCAATATTTCTTTAGACTTGATATGAACTGATACACTGTTCAGCACAAGTGAGGAATTTTCCAAAGACAGCAACAGTTGGATTGGACAAATTGATTCTGTTCTTATAAGGTGTTATATTTTCCATAAGTCTGCAGACAAATCGATAGTATGTGCTATGTTGAATGAGGAATACTTGCAATGCGCTGATCCTTAATCGAGGCAAAAATTATACTGACTAATCAATTTGTTGTGTTCAGGAAGCATTTCTCTCAGTTTTCGAACCAAATAAAAGCAATCTTATTATTTCAGCAAGAGAGTGATGATTGCGTCCATGCTGTTGACTATCTTCTTTAATATTTTGATGAATATAGAAAGATCCTCGTATAACTCCGATTCTGATGGTTCCCCGGGCGTTTACAGTCGGATCTCATCCATTATCAGAACAATAATTATTATACCAATTTCAATTAATTTAATGTTTGACGCTCATTGTCCCTCTGTTTCTTTTCATTTTGGCTGATTTTATTATTGCTAAAAAGCTTATTAATCTATAAATAGAAGAAAAATCAAATTAAAAAGGCTTTTTATTACATTATATTGATACCGTTAAAATGTTAGCTGATGCATAGTATAACAAATATAAATCATTTGCCACAGGGAACTTTTTTCTGTTTCGCGCCTGGCTTACTCAATATCTTTGGCCTGTCCTCGAAGAGCGACACCTTTTTGGCATGAGTTTTGCCTGGCTATTTCAGTTTATCTTTGAATATTTTGATGGCTGATTCGTTGAAGATCTTACTTTTCGACACCTATTTATTGCTTGTCTTAAGGATAGAATTCTGAGTACTCTGATCTTTTTTCCTTGAAGATACGTCGATTTCAGAATGCTTTCGATTTTTACACAAGTGCAGCTTTCTTTTTTCAGGAATTACTCGTAATGACTAATCATTTTTATCACGCTGAGATAAAATACCTTTGCAAATACCCTTCCCGAAATTAAATAGCAAATTTTGATCACTGGGAGTCGGTAGATTTAGTAAGTCGATCTGTAAAGTTTTTTATTTTGCTCGGAGCTAGCTTTTTTTTAGCAGATGAACTATTTGACTGTGATTTTTTAGAGGAGAAAATTGTCCACAAAAGGAATTTTCGTCCCAATTATTGGCGGCAAGATTGGCTGACTGCGTGCGTTTATGTCCTCTACGTGCTTGCATGCTGTTAATAGTTAATTATAAATTAATATTAATTTTCTATTGATGATGATTTGATTCTCATCTATACAATTTGCTGATAATTGCTCTTAAATAGAATAGGCATTATTTGTAAATATATATTCTTTAATTAACTTCAATATTCAACTTCAGTCATGCAGGATAAAGAATATGAGGAAGTATTTCATAAAGACGATCGCAATAAGAGAGGAAACCCCAATGCCAAACTCAGGACCAATGTTAAAGAGGTTCTCAAGCGTTAGCAGAGGATCTAGAAGCGAAATGCTCAAAAGGCAATTTAACAACTCCAGTCCCCTACTCAATAAAACTAAGAAGAGAATAAAAAATATGGGAATGGAAAACCGTAACGGGTCGTTAAAGTTCAAGAGTGTTATATGATAGAGGAAGAACCAGAAGGAGAGAAGGGGAAAAACTGGAAATCAAAGAAGTGATTTTAGGTGTTAATAGTTGCGATAGTTTCAACAATTAATTAGAATTTGCTTGAGGAATTTAATACTTATAGCTTAGTATTTAATTCTTTTGTAAAGTAGTATAATATTAAGGCAAAATAAGCCAATTAAGGATCATCAATATTCTACCAGAGAATAGCAATGTATCTATCTTTCAAATCATAAAGATAGAAGCAAATAACAACAAATTAATGGAATATTGTCAATGTAATTTACTCAAAGCACAATTAAAATAATTCTTCAAATTGCTTTAACTAAAACACCAGTTTTGTTCTACATAAATTAAGTTACTTATGATCATCTTCCTTTCTTGCCCTTTCCTCTTTTTACATTTTTGTGTTTGTTAAATTTCTTACCACCCTCTCTTCCTTTTTTCGTGATCTTCTTTTTCTCCTCCGATTTACCATATATTCTATCGATGTCCTTTTTGTTGAGAGACAATAGCCCATTTCTTTCTTTACCAACTCGGCCTGAACTTATTTGTTCAAATTTATATCTATTTTTTTCAAACTGATCCTTCTCTTTTTTGGACTCCATAATATCCGAATTGAGTAACTTCATGCTTGAATCATACTGTATAGCCTATTCTCTAGCTCTTTCTTTTTCCTTATCATGAACACTATGTAGTTTTTTCCTTCTGCCTTGCAAATGGGTGAAGGGTACCTTTGTATTTGTTTTATTAAGTCCCATTGCATCCTTAGCATAGCTACCTCGATGCTGCCCAACTAATTTGCGAATATCTTGAATTGTGTTAAAGAACATTTGTTTATCGGAGTTAATATGCTTCTTCCCCATCAACAATCAATTTATAATGATAATTAAATGTAGGCCAGCAAATAAAACGAGGCGCTTAATAGCAAATAAGAACTGATTGACTCAATATTAAAGATGCAGCAATAATTATAGGCACTATAAGATAGAAGTCAATCTCTCCAACACGAAAATGCTTTCTACAACTAACAGATATAACAACTGACCGGCGACATTGACGAATTGTAAAATCAAAGGAATCATTGATGCATTAATTGAATACCTATTCTTATTTGAATTATACCCCTTAAAAATAGTAATTTATGTGTAATTATGTATTGAAAAACTTTGATATTTGTTAAAAATATTAACATAAAACCCATGATAAAGATTAAAGATTATTTCAATGCGGCATAAGTTATAAATAGACATTATTTGAAACCAAAATAAGCAGCCATCATCTGATAAAACTTTAATCTCTATAAAAGACAAAGGAATAAATGAAATTAATCTTGCAGTATCAAAGTGGAATGAAGATTCTTCTGAAATTGCCGACATCTTTTTTAATTATTTAATTTTCCGTTCTCTTATTAAGCTTAAGAAGAAGCTCTTCCTTGCATTGAATATTGCTAATACGGTTACTAATATATTGTTTCCATAATAAAGTTATCTATTTGCCATTCAGCATTAATTGAAGCGGATAGCAATCCAACAATAGTCCAATAAATTTAAGCGCATTTATTTGTGAACGATAATCCCATAAGACGACAAGCAACAGTTTTGCATCTATTTTGAACTTATTCTTCATGACATGAAGCAGCTATCTCTCATCACTGTGTTAAGAACAAATTACTGAGGGCAGGCAATTAGAGTCAGTAGAAGGGAGATAGATGAGCTCTGATTAGCCTCGTTCAAATTGACTAATATTTTGCTGATGAACATGGCGAGTATTTCAGCATTAATAGAGGATCTATCTTTGTAGTATTGCTTAATTTTCTCCAAGTCAATAGGAAGTTAACTATCAGTAAACTGACCAATCTCCTCCTCCGATTGAGATTCGAGAGTATATTTGCTATCTGATTTGGTGGGTTTTATTTCCTATTTTGCTGTGATTTGTAGCATCAACAAAGGGTAAGAGTAATTATAATTAATACATAATTCAAGATAATCTTTTTAAATCAGGCTCTTGGATTATTTTCACACCCTTCGTCAACTAAATGCTCTTTCCAACCAGTCACTCCCGGATTTATATCCAGATGGCAAAGAGGACAGCGGTTATTAGCAGCCAGTGGTTTAGCCGGTAAACATTCCTTCTTCTAGACGTGAGCCTTAAAATTTTTCTGATGAACTGCTTATTTACAACGAGGACACTTCTTATAGTACTTACTGTTTGCACATTCACCAACGAAGTGAGATGTAAGATTGCTGACTTCAATTCCCTGTCCACATTCGCTGCATATACTGATCATCGGGCAAGCGTTGAAGTAATGCATGTCCTTGTAATCTTATTCCACGAAACGTTTGTCCACTCTTTTGCAAAATTAACAGATCTCCTCTTCATTTACAATGTTTTTGCTGGCATTTCCACTTTTTTTGGGAACTTAAATGAATTCGTTTCCCGCATCGAGATCCTGCTGCTGAGCTTGTCGACCTCGCTGTGCTGCCTTCGTTTTTATGGGTTTTTGCTCGAAACTTTGAGGCTCTTCTTATTAAACTGTTTTAGTAACTGGGGGCCTTTATTTCTTTATGGAAGGCTGTACTTAATTCTCTTGAGGCTCATCGTAAGGATTAGTATTTTTTACTATAATCGGCCTATCCTCGTCATATTACTACTTACGGTTCATGTTTTTGCTTGGGAGATTTTGAGCAGGAGGTTAGTAGACCTCCTTACGTTCTTGCCGAGGTTTTTACTGGAGAGGTTGAGGCTGAGGCTGATATTTTACGGGGTTGTTCCTGCTATTGGTAATGGGAGATATGGAGGCGGGCGGCTATTCTTCAACTTATCTGCGAATTTAAGGCTGCCTATAAGCAGGTTTTGATTATCGCTATCTCTGAGGTGGCTCTTGAAAGCTGCCCTGACGAAGTCTTTTGATTTCTTCATTGATGAGTTTAGCATCATCATAATTCTATCTTTTGACTGCCTCCTGCTTGCGTTATTCTAGGGTCACAATTTGAGCGGCAATTGTTTTTAATCTATCAATCTCATCTTTAATATCTTTAGCCAAATCATATTGCTCCTGCTCAACAGCTCTCTTTTTCTTTGACTACAACTCGATAATTCGTGCTCGAGTATTATTATCTATTTCACCACTACTGCTCTTGGAGTTACCAAACCGGTCTTGAATAGGAGGCAAGTCCTCACTTCTAACTCCATAAAAGCTGATGCTAATCAGCCCCACTTGATTGAAGATATTTTGATTATTTACATGATTGGCTCTAAGAATCAATCGAATGAAACGCGCTTCGATATCATTTATGTTCGCCTGCTTTAGTTCTCTAGCTTGAAAGTTAGTATTTGCATTTGAATCAAGCGAAATACGTCCTAGTTTTTTCCAATCGTCAGATTCACCGCCTTTGATCTCGAACTCAATTTTTGTGGCTATTTTGCTTTGATGTGAAAGAACAGCAATCTACATCATTAGTGACCTACTTTATTTATGATTGAAGTCTCAACCAGTTCCACTACTATTGTCTATGGGTATGTCGCAAATCTTTTATTTTGCCAACCTTTTGCCTAGGGCGACTGTTGAAGCAATTCAGTAACAGGGTACTCTGGGTCTTCGCTCGAGCAGTGCACAATTTTAAAATTAATGCGCTTCCCTTTCTTTTTATCCATTCCGATATATTTGTGTAAATAATTATGAAACCATCAAATCATAGAAATCTTATTCAAATCATAAAGTAAAAGTTTACCGAATCTTCAAGATCTTAGCCAAATCATTGGCTTTTTTAATTGGATATAAGTGTTTTCATGCCAATACCAAACTAAGAAAGCCTCTATACTATCATTAATCTTAATTCATTAAATCCATTCCTTTCCATCTTTCAGATATGAGCACATACTTATCCTGATAGTCCAGATTTTCTTAGTCAAAGTCTTCTTAATTTTCATCAATTAGCCAACGAAGTATACTTCTTTTTAATTGAATAAGAGGATATTGGAGTTAATAAGAATGACATTGTTAAAGGGTGGATGAATAATTACGAATTATTGAGGGCCGTCTTCATTGACTGGCATCTGATTTTGGATTATTGTTTACATTTCTTGAGATTTCTTTTTACAAAACTATTCTTAAGGGATTTTTCCAGCGTAGTAGCCTTTAAAATGGAACGAGTAAATTCTAAAGATTTGTTGATGGGCATCTCTAATGGAAATGCCGCTTAATTAGCTATTCGCATTTGGCAGTGAAAGTTATCTCCGGATTTTTCATGAATAAATAATATTGAATGATTTGGACTTATATTTGAGGGATGTATATTTACTGGTCAAATCTTACAGATAGACAAGAGCTTTCAAGTAGAGTAATATTGCATCTTCTCTAAGGATTAGGATTCATTCAATTGCGAGGAGATGATCTATTATTTCCGCAAAAATAGCAACTTTTTAGTCTCATCTATCTTTATCATTTATTGAGTATTTTTTAGACTGATTATCAAAATTAATTCAATTATCAAACGGTAGGAATCGGACTACGGCATGTGGGGCACTCTAATTTCACATCGATCCATTCGGTTAAGCATTAGGGATGAAATTTATGCCCACAGGGTGTGATAAACACCACTGTTTCATCAAGAAGTTTTTAACTTAAACTTTCTCTCAATTTTAGATTGCAGGAAAAAATATTTTGAAGGCAAATTGTGCAGTCAGAGTCTTTATTCTCTTAGGTTTTATGAATCTTTTGGCGGTATTCGAAATGATTTGGCAGAAAATGCTTGGGAATAAAAAATCTTGAGCCTAATTTATATTGCAGCAAAAGAAGCAGAATCTATATACAATAGTAATTACTTCGAAGATGAAAATTGAAATAATAACCATGATGAGAGTAAAATTAGGACTTAGTAAAAATCGATTGTCGGGACACGAGTAATTATAGAGAGGAATTAAGAGTCGAATACCAACATAACCTAAAATATAAAAAGGATTGAAGCCAGGATTATTTCCAACTCTTGCATTAAAGATAATTTGTGGAAAAAGGAAGATGCTTCGAACAATTACCATCCACACATCGTTTGGATAAAAGTAATTTAGAGTTATATAAATGAAAAGGCCCACATCTATCTAAATGAAATACTTACAGAATTGTATGTAGAAGAGAGTAAGACGTTTTCGAAGTGCTTCAGGAGAATCGTTACCACGTATACTGTGGCTTTTCCAAACCAAGAACAGTAGTTTCATATCGAACATTATGAATATTACCAAGTAAGCAACTGCTGGTAGTACAAAAAACAGAAATCCACTCTAATTGAAGAGATAAGTACTGCAGATGCCATAGTGTAAAGAATGTGAGTTATTATTTGTGAAAAATCCTAAAAATTACATAAAGATAGGGTGATCAAAGATATCTTATTCATTATATTCCTTTGTTCCATAAGTTTAAGCAAGTAGGCTGCACAACCAATTTGGATAGCAACTACTCCAGTTACATAGAAGCTATATCCTAAAGTCGATATAATCTTAATTACTATTAATTATACTTCGTCATAATAGGTCAAAGTGGCTGTTATCTCTAAATTGGAGCCTATCATGCTGATACCAATAATCACATCATGGTAATCTTCAGATTAAGTATTAGAAAAAGTGATTGTTGAGCTCATTATTGAAATGTCTATCATCTGATTTTGTTATACATGTATCTTCATCGTGACCATTCCACATAGTTGTATAGAATGCTACATGAACACTATCTTCCCAACTGTTGTTGTTTATCATGATGATTCCTTGTATTTGAAGTAGAACAACTTTTTCATCCATATATTTTGGGTCCAAGAAGTAAATATCAACACTGTTGATCGAATCTCCATTATTAGGGGCGTAGAAAATTGCTTACAAGTTGCCAGTACGACTATCGAGATAGTCAAACGTTTACTGGATAAACATAATGTTACTCCTGGCTGTGATACTTGATATGTGCCCTGATAGAGCTGGTTTATTATGAAATCGGGAGATGAAGCCATAAATAATGGTAATTGCACGAATAAAATGAAAAATTTCATGATTCGTAGGTGATTATTATCCTTGAATGTCATTTGTAAATTATAACAAAATTTATTTGATCAGAATTGAAATGTATAAAATTTGATTAAAGAAATGATGAATATACGACTTTATTCCTTTAAAAGATGTTCATTTTAAATAAGAAAATACTACCAATATTATTTATTTGAATCGATGATGGAAATAACCACATATATGATAAAGTTTGTTTGACTATTCATTTATTTTATTTATTCTGTATAATAAAATGAAGACCCTACGCTAAGATCACTATTTAAGAGCTTAAAAACAGCGTAAGCAGGAGTTATATCGCCAAATGCTTGATCAACAAATTCGCTACAAAAACTAAAGTAAATAAGAAAATCGAAATTCACCATAGCATACTTCTAACGATAGAAGATACATAGCCAGCAATTAATACGGTGAACAACCTGAGTTAATTCACAGTAATCACCTTCCTCATATTGGCAATCAATATCTTCTAAAGCATGATAGATAGGAAAATCACAACTAAAAAGATAAGTCTTTTGATGAAGAGGACAGAGCTTAAATTTATTTAAGTAATTGCTAATAAATAATTAAAAATTTAAGAGATTTAAAGGAAAAGAAGAAATACAAAAAATCGAACTATCGTTATTAAATCTCCCCTGCGGTCAACAAAGCTAATAGTGTTGATGTGCAATACTACCCGAAGCCAAACTATTTCTCCAGTGGTCATCCGTATAATAAAGTAACTCCAATTGAATCGAATTAGAAATCATTTAAGCTGCGTCCATCCAAACTCAAAACACTGGAGGTAGATAGCAAACATGAAAAATCATCTCCGTCTAAATTAAGTTATAGTAGTATCCGCTCTAAAAGGAGCAAAAACAGAAGAATCGTTAGTCAAGATAAGCGTAGTGTTGATTAAAAGCAGCATCAAAATAAAGGCAAATTAAAAAAACTGTTATAAAAATAATTATAATCTCCAGAACCATCTGGAATATTATAATAACATTAATCATCTAATAAGCATTCAAAGAGAAAGGCCAATTTGATAAAAGTGTTACCGCCAGCATATGAAGATTAGTTGAATGAGAGAAATGAATAATAATAGGCAATAAAAAAGTAAATAAAGCAAAACATTAATCAAGAATAAAATAAAAGATATAAATAATAGCTGTCGCTATGCTTGAATTAACTCACCAAATATTTAAAAATTAAAAATAACTAAACCGAAAAAAACATTAATTTTAATAACAATAATCCTGATCAATTATAGAATCTTTAAATACAACAAAGCAGGAGTCATAATTTATAAGAAAAGACTTAAGATTAAACAGAAAATGCTTTAATTAAATTGAATTAATCAAAGATCAGCGATCTTAAACATAAAGTTATGGCAATTTTGCATAAATTAAATAAACAGAGTCAATAGTTAGTCAATAAAATGAGTTAAAATAAAAAATATGAAGAAAACAATTCTGAGGAACTTGGAAAAAAATAAGTGAAAATTTTTTAATAAGATTAAAGCTAAAATTAATAATCATTGCAAAAATAATAAAAATAGAAAAATCACATAAATATAGTAAATCAACCAAAAGTTGGTGAAGCGATATAAAAATAAAAAGCCAATGAGTTGGTCGAGATAATGAAGGATCACCTTAATAAGCAAGACAGTAATGATGAAGATTTTACTCGTTGTGTAAAAGAAATGACATAATACCTCAAAAATCAACGCTAGTAAAAGAAATAATTTGGAAACGAAGATGGTATATCGATATCCGAGTCAAAGCTAATGGAATATTAAAAAGATAATCAATCCATTAATCATTAAAAACAGGCTTAGCTTAACATAAAAGATAACTCAACTAAACTTCAAGAAGCTGTATTAAGGCGTTTAAAAAAAGCAAGAATGAGAGGCAGCATATTCCAAGAGAAAGTATAAAATTTTAGGAAACAGCATAACATGCATTTCAAAAAGCCTAATTTATAACAAATTAATTCAGTTACAAATGATCCTTTAGGTGATAACGTCCCTTCTCAGTCAAGACAAAAATTAAATTTATATTAATCAACACATAACACCACCGACCATTTTTAGTGATTTTTCGACTTTGATGAATGCTAGATCATTAATTTTAATCATTTTATCTTTCAGACTTATAATTTTATTATGAGCGAAATTAAAGAAAAACATTCAAACATTTCAGAAAGAAAATAATGCGAAAGCAAAGAATGTTTGATGACTGGACGATCCCTTCAAAGTGTTTAAGCCAACAATTTTAAAACAATTGCAATTTCTCCATGGTCTGGGGATGATTATTACACCAAAATTCGGAAACAAATTCAAGATCAAAAACCTCGTAAGCGTTCATAAACAGCCAAATCAATGAAATCGAGACTGAATGAATTCTCAATAAATCCTCAGCATAACAAAATTAATACAGTTCAATTAGAATTAACCCCAATTTCAATGGAAATATTAAAGAATAAATGGAAGCATGTCCAGTCCAAACTTTCAACTCAATATTTTAGAGAAGATCATTCTAATTAAAGATAAATCGATAAACTTAAGAAGCAGCATTGCAGTACTCTGCTATTGAAAGAGGTTGAAACTATTCATAAAAAACAGTCTAGCACAAAGATAATCAAACCTCGAGTCGAGAGATTACATTCTGAAATATTACGCAGCAGTAATGCTGCATCATCAAAGAACTCAATTAGTGATAAAAAAGATAAAAAATGTTTGCTATTCTTCTTTGAAACTAAAAATAAGAGTAGTATTGTAAACAGGGAGAAAATGATAATGAAAATTAGAAATATTGAAAAAGGAAAGGCCCTTAGAATATATACTCAAAAAATCTGATGTTATTTTACTTTATATTCGAAGGAATGAAAATATTAATAAAAAATCAAGTTATTTTAAATATTAATTAATTATTAAATTTAGTAAATATTTCACAATGGCAAAGTATTTTTGTGTTTATTAAATTATTTAGAGCGTTTTCACGATTATATAGAGTTAACTTATGATATTAAAACTTTGGTAATTAATTGGAGGGCATCATTAATTTTAAATATTAGTTATGAACGAGCTCAAGGGAATTCCCTTATTAGAAGTTAACCCTATTTAAAGAAGGGCCAATTCCAAGATAGTTACCTTTAATAATCGGTACTTTTTGGTCGGTACTACGATGTTCATTTAGGTGGAATGACTGCAGATGCAGTATCAAATCAGATACTAGAGTTTAGACTTAATCATTAGCACCAACCCTCAAAGTTAGAGTGGAAAGAGATTCATTTCACTAATAACCTCTTCAGTCCTAGAAACTCGTTTGCAGCTTGTGCAGGAAAAGGGATGATCTATATATGGGGTGGGCTTGAAATGTTAGAATCAGATCAAAAATGTCTGTCTGATTTGATTGAAATTGATGTAACTATAAGCCCACTTAGATTGAAAAAGGAAAGATGAGACTTCTTCCTTTGAAGTAGAAAATTAACATTCATTCATCTTCGATCGTATTTGACGAATAAAACAATGAATTGATTGCTTTTGGAGGATCTGATGAAAACAGTAATCTTCCTGCTTTTCTTTATAAACTAAAGTTGAGTGCAGAAAATAACTAGTATGAGTGGATTAAAATCAAACTTAAATGCCCTCAAGATCAAGGGTTTATTTGGCAGCACAGTTCCACTCTATCTAACTACAGTTTTTTTGGATAATAAAAAGGAAAATTTTTAACTGTTGTTGGTGGTTGCAGGTTTCCTCACTCTCCTTACAATTCGATAATTTAAATTAATCTTGAAACAAATTTAACTACTCATGAAATTTTAATCGACCATGGATTAGCATCACATGACTCTGTCGAGAGAAATAGCAAGTTATATATTTTTGGCGGATCTAATGGAGGAGACTTTAACAACATTATCTATGTACTTTAAAAGGGGAAAATTACAAAATTAAAAGGTCACAAGGCAATAGGTTGTTGCTGTTGTCTTATCTAAAACAAAATGCTGGTTTATGGTGGAGTATGCGGACCTCTTTCAATTAATGGTGCATTTATTTATTAGTGAATTATATGATTATGATTATTCTTATAGTTAAAATTGAAGTTTATCACTGAATGTTGTCCTCAAGCCATTATATTCTTTTATCTTCTTACCATCGCCCTTTTTTTGATAATTGGCTGTTGATTACATATAATCCGAGTCCATGCCTTTTATCATTCTTCCATTATCCAATATATTTTCTCCCATCCGGCCAAACATAAGTGCCCTGACCATATTTTTTATCATTTCGATAATTACCTTCATATGATCTGCCATCAGGCCAATTATATATTCCTTGTCCATTCTTTTTGTTGTCTTGCCACTGTCCCTCAAATTTTTTGCCATCTGGCCATGTGCAAACTCCGTAACCCTCAATTCTTCCATTAATCCAACTTCCTTTATAAACCTCTCCAGTTGAGTAATAGTATGTCCCTTCTCCATTTCTCTTTCCCTGTTTAAACATGCCCTCATATTTGTTCCCATCATTATACATTTCAATTCCTGATCCATGCTGCATGTCATTTTCCCAATATCCCTCGTATCGAGCTCCTGATTTATTATGAACAAAGACTCCATAACCATTAGCTTTGTCTTATTTCCAATCTCCTTCATAGTAGTCTCCATTTGTGTGTGAAAATTTTCCCCTACCTTCTGCCTTATTATTAATCCATTGACCTTCATAAACTGCTCCATCTGGCCATTTTTGTTTACCATATCCATCTCTCATGTTTCCAAGCCACTCCCCTTCATACTCAATTCCATTTTTGAATCTGATGACTTGTTTTTTCTCTCTCTAAACCCCAGCGTTTCCATCATGTTATTTTTCAATATTTGGTTAAGCTCCATCTTGCTACTCGGTATTATTTAAATTGCTCGTTATTTTTTATTGTTTCTTGAATTCTTAGTTTTCAACTAAAATGTCAGCATCATCATCTTCTTTTTGAGGTTTACTTTATGTTGGCTTTAGATTAATTTATTTATTTTGACTGGGTGCAGGAGGAAGTTCACTGTCTGTTTCATTCTTAAATTTGTTCCGTATGGATTCAGGAATATTATCACAGTTACATGTTGAGTTGCCCATTTAATTGCTGGCTGATTACTAAAGAAATACAATAAATTTTAAAACTGATCAGATATCCTTATAAAAAACAAAACTCAGATTTTTAAATATTCCATTTGTCCTTCTCCAAATAAATAACTTTGATAAATTTGTAATAATTTTTTGGGTCTTATTTGCATTGCATAGTTGCTATCGGGATATTTGTTATTGATATAAATTATTATTGTTCTAATATTACTTATCATCATAAATCATTTATTCATTAGATAGCTGATAAACTTTTTATTTTATAAACTAGCATTTATCTCCCAATTTATATTCACAGCATTAACTTTACTCTTTGCATCCAAACGAGGCAGTGATTTCCTCTCTCTACTTTTCTTCAGTGGAATTACTTCAAGCTCCATTCTATTTGCCTTGATTGCAATTTCTTTGATTGACTGACATTTTTTTTTGGAGTGATTGTTGTTTTTTCCTCTTCCACTGAGTTATTCTATTAGACTTATTTCTTTCAATTCATATTATTTTAGTTTATCTTCTAATATTTTAATCTTGATCAAACTGTGGCTTCCCATGACCTCATATCTGCTAATAATTTTACTCATTGCTAAATTTTAGGCTTATAACTTTTTAAACAAACTCATCGGAGCACACATTTGAGGAATAGTCAAATAAAAAGATTACAGAAGATTTTCGATTAATGAAGCACACTCAAACACTGAAAAAGCTCCTAATCCAACAGGTGTTGCTTTGACCAATGTATAGAGATTGACAATCTGAATATAAACTGTTTTACTATTTACACACTGCGCTGCAATGATTTCAATAACTACAAGTTTTATGTTTACATGCGAATAATAAATAAAAATTGAACTAGAAAATTATTCTAGAAGTTTGTCTTGTCAGTTGAGTAAAATTAAATATAAATTAATGAGTCATGTTTTGGTATTTTTGCAATTTAAGCAACTGCACTTCTAACCGCAAGCTTCTCCCTTTTGAAAACACTCACAATAATTCTTTAGACACTCTGACTTAGAACACTTACACCCTCTCTCACCTTTAAATTTCTAGTGATGCTCTATTGGATGAGTATTTTAGCAACCGATGCATTCACACTCCGTTCCACAAATCTTTCCCTTGGAAAAGCATTCACAGTACTTTGACCCACAGTGTGATTTTGAACATTTGCAATGTATCTTTCGTTCCATCTTAGGCTTCTATGAATGCAAAGATAATAAATTGAATATTTTTCCAGCATCTGAATAAAGGAGGCAATACCGTAGGATATCGAGTTTAGATAATCGAGCTGATAGGTTTGCGCATTGCTAAAATTGAAATAGTTAATGTTTTAAGGTTATTATTTTTTGACAGTAAGCAGCTCATCGATTGGAGTTGTATGGGTTTTCTTGGGCGTGGCGGGTACAATTTGCTCTAAGATAAGAATAAAATGATAAAAGAAAACAATGTAAGAAACTTACTATTTCTTTTTGAAATTTTAGAGGTCTTGGGGACTAAAGGCGCTAAATTTTCCATTAGATAATAAGATTAATAACCTGAAGCGCACTTTACTTTTCAAAAATAGATAATTGCAATATTGAAACTTAAAGACTTCAAAAAAGCAGTTTTTGATCAATTTATTTTGTAGCACATTTTAGATGAACCTTTTTAGAAAAAGTAAGGACAGCTTCGACAAAAAGAAAATAGCAATATAAGAAATAAAATAGCAAAATAATTAACAGGTCTGATTTTTCAAGCGGGAAATCTATAATTTCAAAGCGAAATCATAGAATTAATATTTGAATTCTTAAATATTTTCAATTTATATTATTGTCAATATTTTATCCAATTTCATTATGATGTCTTTAATTTTATGAATACTGAACATATGAATTCGACTTTTGGGTATCAGCTCTTTGAAACGATAATACCATCTCTATATAATGAATGATAAGAAAAGGAAGATTCGATTAAATC